>ENA-UOJC01000148-UOJC01000148.1-human-gut-metagenome-genome-assembly--contig:-C104-NODE-148-length-123829-cov-46.901021_pt1 | contig 123829 bp, 106 predicted proteins | sample MGYA00242339_ERZ723886 | MGnify/ENA metagenome assembly ERZ723886 | reverse complement strand
CTTGCATAAATTTGCACTTGAGTGTTGAATTCACCAAAAGTTGCAGAAGGTTAAAAACGTTAAAGTCGGCGCTACGCTTTCGGGAGTTGGATGCTTCGCTGACGGGAGCGGTCGTATTGCCGGTTTCCCTCTCCGTATGGGACAGATGAACCGCAAAAGCACGAATTTTGTGGTAAATTATCGTTTCCGTTCACAAAAAATGGTAAATTTGCCACAATTATGCCCGCCGCGATGTCACGATACCGCCGGAAGTTGCGTCCGCGCTGTGCCGGTGCCCGTGACATTGTTGCGAAAACAGCCATTGCTATCCGGGCAGATCTTTGCCTTATGGCACATTCAAGTCGAAATAATCACTCTCGAATATGAACAAGATAGTCAGCAAGAAACAATTCTCCGAAAAGGTCTTCCAGCTGGAAGTGGAGGCCTCTCTGATAGCCCGTGCCCGCAAGGCCGGACATTTTGTCATCGTGCGCGTAGACGAGCATGGTGAACGCATACCGCTCACCATCTCGCAGGCCGACACGACGCGCGGCACCATTACGCTTGTCGTGCAGAAAATCGGTGTCTCGTCCGACAAACTCTGCCGTCTGGAGCCCGGCGACAGCATCGCCGATGTGGTGGGCCCGCTCGGCAAGGCCACGCATATAGAGCGTTTCGGCACGGTGGTATGTGCCGGCGGCGGCGTGGGCGTGGCACCGCTGCTTCCTATTGTCCGTGCGCTCAAGGAGGCCGGCAACCGCATCATCACGGTACTGGCCGGAAGAAGCAAGGACCTCATCATCCTTGAAGAGGAAATGCGCGCTTCGTCCGACGAACTCATCATAATGACCGACGACGGTTCCTACGGCCGTCAGGGACTGGTGACGGAGGGTATCGAAGGCGTTCTGAAGCGTGAGAAAGTGGACAAATGTTTCGCCATAGGCCCTGCCATCATGATGAAGTTTGTCTGTCTGCTCACCAAGAAGTATGAGGTGTCCACCGATGTGTCTCTCAATACCATCATGGTCGACGGTACGGGCATGTGCGGCGCCTGCCGCATTACGGTGGACGGCGTCACGAAGTTCGTCTGCGTGGACGGCCCCGAATTCGACGGACATAAGGTAGACTTCGACGAGATGCTGAAACGTATGGCCGCCTTCCGTCCCGCCGAGCGCGAGGCCATGGAGCGCTATGAAGCCGTCCTGCAGGCTGACGGAGGCGTTGCTGCACCGGCAGAGAACGTGGCGCCCGAAGAGGATGCTCTCGCCGGCGCGCAGACCGAAACTGCGGCCGTTGCCGGCGAAGACCCTTCGCGCGATGCCGCCTGGCGCGTGGAGCTGCGCAAGGCCCGCAAGCCCAAGGAACGCATGGCTGTGGAGCGTTGCCGGATGGAGGAACTCGAACCCGGGTACCGGGCACGTCGTCTGCGCGAGGAAGTCAACCGCGGACTGACTGCCGCCGTCGCACAAAGAGAGGCCGGCCGTTGTCTCGACTGCAATAATCCCGGTTGTGTGGAGGGCTGCCCCGTCGGTATCGACATCCCGCGTTTTGTGAAACATATAGAAAAGGGAGAATTCCTGGCCGCCGCGCGTACGCTGAAAGAGACCAGCGCACTGCCGGCAGTCTGCGGCCGCGTTTGTCCGCAGGAGAAGCAGTGCGAGAGCCGCTGCATTCATCTCAAGACCGGAGGCAAACCGGTAGCCATCGGCTATCTGGAACGCTTTGCCGCCGACTATGAGCGCGAGCACGCCGTCGCCGCGGCATGTCCTGTAGAGAAGAACGGCAAGAAGGTAGCCGTGGTAGGTTCCGGCCCAGCCGGACTTTCCTTCGCCGGCGACATGGTGAAGCGCGGCTACGAGGTGACCGTTTTTGAGGCTCTTCACGAGATTGGCGGCGTGTTGAAGTACGGTATTCCCGAGTTCCGCCTGCCCAACAGCATCGTCGACTACGAGATAGACAACCTTTCGCGGCTGGGCGTCCGCTTCGTGAAGGACTGCATCATAGGCAAGACGCTCGGTGTGGAGCAGCTCGAGGCCGAAGGCTACTGCGGCATCTTCGTGGCCTCGGGCGCCGGCCTGCCCAACTTTATGGGAATACCCGGCGAGAACGCGACCGGTGTCATGTCGTCTAACGAGTATCTTACACGGGTCAACCTCATGGATGCCTCGAACGATGATTCCGATACGCCTGTCACAATGGGCAGACACGTGGCGGTAGTAGGCGGCGGAAACACAGCCATGGACTCCGTCCGTACGGCCCTGCGTCTAGGCGCCGAGACGGCGACCATCATCTACCGTCGCTCGGAGGAGGAAATGCCCGCTCGTCTGGAAGAGGTGCATCACGCCAAGGAAGAAGGCGTACGCTTCCTTACGCTTCACAATCCGCTGGAATATATTGCCGACGAGGAAGGGCGTGTGAAACAGATACGCCTGCAGAAGATGGAACTCGGCGAACCCGATGCCAGCGGACGCCGCCGGCCTGTTCCGGTGGAAGGCGCCGTCGAGACCATCGACGCCGATCTCGTCATAGTAAGTATCGGTGTCTCACCCAACCCTATTGTGCCGCGTTCCGTAGAAGGCCTCGCCGTCGGACGGAAAGGAACGATAGAGGTGGACGACGATCTGCGTTCGTCGGTACCTATGATATATGCCGGTGGCGATATTGTGCGTGGCGGGGCCACCGTCATTCTGGCCATGGGCGACGGCCGGCGTGCCGCCGCGGCCATGCACAAGGCCGTTTCCGGTAATTGAGACTGAACAATCGTCAACGGGGAAGACTGTATGAAGGTCTTCCCCGTTGGCTGGATATAATAGAGAAACAAAAGGTAAACGATGGTAAGACATATTGTAATATTCAGGCTGAAGAAAGAGCTGCCGGCCGATGAGAAACTACGCGTCATGCAGGCCTTCAAGACCGGCATCGAGGCGCTGCCGGCCGTTATCGGCTGTATAAAGCAAATAGAGGTAGGCCTCAATGCCAACGCCGATGAAGATTGCGACATCTGCCTGAACGGCCTCTTCGCTACGTTGGACGATGTACGCGCCTATTCCGCGCATCCGGCCCATAAGGCCGTGGCCGGCGCGCTGACGCCTCATGTGGCGGCGCGTAGTTGTGTGGACTATGAGGTTTAATATCCTTTGGCTCCTCCTGCCGCTTTTCCTTATTTCCTGCCGACGGCAGGAAGCGAAGATAAGTGAGAACGGTGCTTTTACCGCCGTCGGAAATGATGGCGGAAGTACCGGCTATGACCTGGAGGATATACAGAACGGCGGTGAACTGATTGTCGCCACTCTCTCCGGCCCGGACACCTATTTCGACTATCAGGGTCAGCCTATGGGACTGCAATATGCCTTTGCGGCGGACTTTGCCGCCCGTGAAGGACTAAGGATCCGTGTGGAAACGGCTAAAGATACGGCGGCGCTGATCGGACTCCTGCAGGACGGGGAGGCCGATATTCTCGCATTGGAACTGCCGCTCGACCTGATTCGCCGGCATAAAATGGTGGCGGCAGGAGCCGCTTCGGCCGACGGCGCAAGGTCGTGGGCAATCAGGAGTAATACACCGGCCTTGGCCGATGCCTTGAAGGCTTGGTACGCTACCGATCCAGAACCGGCGATACGCCGGAAGGAAGAGGTGCGCTTCAGCGAGCGGCGGCAGGTACGCCGGAAGGCGCGGGCCGTCTACCTTTCGCGCGAGCGCGGCGTCATATCCGTCTACGACAATTATTTCCATGAAGCCGCGGCCGTCACCGGCTGGGACTGGCGCCTTATCGCCGCGCAATGTTATCAGGAGTCCGCTTTCGATCCTTCGGCCCTTTCGCGGGCGGGAGCGTGCGGGCTGATGCAGCTGATGCCTGCAACGGCACGAGGGTTAGGGTTATCGGCAGACAATATATATAACCCGAAGGAAAATGTCGCCGCTGCGGCCCGCTATATCAGTCAGTTGACGCGTAGCTTTAACGACATTCCTTCCGGCGAAGAGCGCGTGAAGTTTGTACTGGCCGCCTATAATGGCGGTGCGGGGCATATACGTGACGCCATGGCGCTTGCGCGTAAATACGGCGGTAATGCCCATTCGTGGAATGATGTGAGCATGTATGTGCAGCGCTTGTCTGAAGTCAGATACTATCGCGACGAAGTGGTAAAGTATGGCTATATGATAGGTCGGGAAACGGCCGGGTATGTCTCTGACATATTAGAGCGTTATCGGGGATACGGCGGTAACATCAGCATAGCGCACCATGGCGGCCGGCAGGAAGCGCCGGCCGTGGAGCGGCGTGCGCACAAGAAAAACAAATACTCCAAAGAGCGGCGCATTTATTCGGCCGACGAATTGCGGCAGCAGTAGCCGGAAGAAACTGACTATAAATTCTTACCCGATGTGTCCCGAAGAAATATTCCAGGAGATTGAGGACAGAATGGATACGCGCCTGAAACTGTGTGTACGCTATTCGTGTCTTTATGGGCTGCTGCGAAGAATCTGCGCGGAGTATGCTGCGGAGATGACGACGGACTTTTCGGGATTGTTTTCGCAACTCTATGCCGTCTGTCGCGCCGCCGGCGTGGACTATCATGCCGCTGATGCTTTCCGCCGCCGTGCCCGTATGGTGTTGCGGGAGGAGGCGGAAGCCAATGAAGAGAGTTTCTTGGAGGATGTCGGTCTGTTGTGCCGTTTCGTGTGCGACCTTTATAAGACGGAGCTGCCTCCCGCATTGGCTGCTATACCGTCCGGCAAAAGGAGACATAGGCAGGAAGGGGAGGCGAATGCGTGCCGTATGAGGAGGGTGCGGGCTGTTGTTAATAAGAAACTGTCGCAGGGAATTGTCTGCCAGAGTGAATTGGGAGAGACATTTGTGGATATGACGCACCTTGCCCGCACTCATAGAATAGTGGAGGAGGGGATGGCGGTCAACCTGATAGATGCAGATCTGTTGCGTGACGGCGAATTGTCGGCGCGTCTGGTTGTCATAGAACCCGACTATCTGATAGATGTTAGTGCTTTGTCCGCTTCTGTCAAACCTTACGGCAGTTCGCCACTTAATTATCTTGTCGCATTGCTCCGTCCCCGGCAGGCGACACTCCCCATATTGCTGGGTAATGCTGCGAATCTCTTTGTCGACGAACTCGTTAATAGTAAAAATATCTTTGATATAGAGGGGTTTTATAAGAATGCCTTGAAGCTGCACTTTAAGGATAATATGTTGGATTATGCCTGCCTTGGCGAGCTTCCCGATAAAGATTATTTTGCTTCTTTAAGAGAAACATTTGTGCATCTTTATCGGGTTGTGACCGAGAAATTACCGTCGGAAGAGGTCGGCATAAATGTAGAGGAAGTGTTGTTGGAACCTTCTTTTATCTGCGAAACTTTGGGGCTGAGGGGAAGGCTGGATATAATGACTGCAGACCATCGTCGCCTGGTTGAGCTTAAAAGCGGAAAAGCCGAGGAACATTTCGGTTCTGCGCGTCAACCTCGGAGTGAACACGCCCTGCAGATGTCGCTTTATAAGGAAATACTGCATTATAATTTAGGAATACCGCGCGATGCGGTCCGTTCCTTCTTGCTTTATAGCCGTTATCCGGTCTTGTATGACGAGCGTACGAGTGCTGCGGCAGTCAGGGAAGTCATGGAACTGCGCAACGAGATCGTGGTAATGGAGCGGCAGTTGCGCGAAGGCCGGTGGCGGGAGATATTGTCAGGACTGACGCCCGACGAATTAAACGTAAACGACTTGTCCTCTGTGCTATGGACTAAATACTTTCTACCTTCTCTCAAAGAAATTCTGACGCCTCTGCACGGAATGTCATCCCTCGTAGAGAAGTATTTCTCACATTTTCTTGCGTTTGTTGAACGGGAAAAGTTCTTGGGAAAGACTTATGACAGCCGGCCGGATTCCGGCCGTGGTTTCGCATCGGTGTGGACGGCGGATCTGACGACCAAACTGATGGCAGGCGACATACTTATTAATATGCGCATTGTGGAGGAGACGGGCGAGGATGGCGTAGAGGGGCTCGTTTTTAGCTTGCCCGATTACGGCGACAAGTTTGTCGCCAATTTCAATGTAGGTGAGATGGTGCAGTTGTATGAACGCAGGACGAAAAACGACAATGTAACGACCCGACAATTAGTTAGAGGATATATAGAGGAACTTACACGCGATGGATTGTCAATAAGATTGTTATATAAGCAACGTAACCGGTCGTTCTTCTCAAGAAACTCTTTGTATGCCATTGAGCACGATTCAACAGACAGTATGTCGAACCAGTCGATAGGCGGGCTGTATAGCCTGTTGGTAGCGACGCAGCGGAGACGCGACCTGCTGCTTGGAGTGCGTGAGCCGGAGGTTGATAAGGAGGGTATTATGCTTTCGGGTAAATATCCCGACACGGTCGCTCCTATAATATTGTCGGCCAAGCGTTCCAAAGATTATTTTCTGCTGGTGGGTCCTCCGGGAACGGGGAAGACAAGTGTCGCTTTGCGCAGCATGGTGGAGGAGTTCCTGTTGGAGTACAGTGAAGACGGCGAACAGCCGGCTTTGCTCCTTATGGCCTATACCAACAGAGCGGTCGATGAGATTTGCGCCATGCTTGAAGGCATAGCTGCTCATTACGTAAGAATCGGTCAGCCACAAACCTGCGGAGAGGCTTTTCGTGCACATTTGTTGCCGTGTTTTATGGGTGGTGCCAATTGCATCTCGGAGGTTCGGCGCAGATTGCGGATGGTTCCGATTATAACAGGAACCGTCGCCACGATGTCCGCTCATACGGAGTTGTTTAACTTGCGGCATTTTATCGCAATCATAGACGAGGCCTCGCAGGTGCTCGAACCGCAACTGTTGAGGCTTCTGTGCGACAAAAGTCCCGACGGGCATAGCGGCATCAGTCGCTTCATAATGATCGGTGACCACAAGCAGTTGCCGGCCGTTGTCGTGCAGCCGGAACATAAGACTAAAGTGACCGATCCGCAACTTTTGGCAATAGGGCTTGAAAATCTTCGCAATTCACTTTTTGAACGATTATATACTCTTGCGCAAAGAAGAGGAACTAAGGGAGTTACGGCATTGTTGAACAGGCAAGGGAGGATGCATCCGGATATTTGCGCTTTTGTCAACGAACAATTTTACGGCGGCCATCTGCAACCGGTTGGTCTGCCCCACCAGAAAGAAAAACTGGCATTGCAATTTGCGGAGACGCCGCTTGAGAAATTTGTAAGCCGTGTAAGACTGGGATTCGTGAATGTCGTTCCCAAAGCTCACGCTGACAATAACAAGATAAATACGGATGAGGCCGAAATGACAGCCCGCCTTATTGCGGCGTTGGCTGCCATTTCGCACAAGAATGGCATACCTTTCAATCCCGAACGGCAGGTTGGGGTGATAGTGCCGTTTCGTAATCAGATTGCAGTTATCCGCAGCGCCTTGCTGCGGTATCTGCCCGAAGCGGGCAGCGCGATGGTCATAGACACGGTGGAGTGCTTTCAGGGCAGTCAGCGTGATTATATTGTATTCTCGGCTACTGTCAGTCAGCGCTATCAGCTTGCCATGCTGTCCGCCCCTCAGATTATAGAAGGCTTGTCGGTAGACCGTAAGTTCAATGTCGCTTTGACACGGGCCAGGAAGCAGTTCTTTATGGTGGGATGCCGTGAACTGTTGTCGGGGAGCGAAGTTTACAGGAAATTCATAGAGACAGCAGATAATTTCTGAATTGCTGTCCATGTCCCGTTATAATATGGCACAAATCTGTATATAACCAGGATTTTGTCGAGGATGTAATCTTTGTATGTATGTGGTTAGTAAGTTTGAGTGGATCGCAATGTCTGGATATGTCTTCGGAAGGATATTAAGGGAGTTCTTATTGTGCGCGGTTTTTGAGTAAGGTATATTGGTTGATTTTTCCTGTTTTCCTAATTTCGCACCTCTCGTCGTAGCATAGCCTGTTTGCTTTAGTTCCAATTCTTCTCAAACTGAAAGAAAAACTATGTATTTCTCAGAAAGGATGAATTTGCCTTATTCTTTCATCTCGTTATATGTGTTTGATAATCCATTTGTTGCGCTGAAAGCAATTGGGAAAGATAATTTTATTCATTCTTCATAAATACCTCTTGGAAGTGTATAGGTTTTGTACCGTTACGTACTGATAGAAAAGCATTACTTGGAATTTGAAAAGCACTACTTGCATTTTGTACACGAATAAGTACTTTTGGGGATTCCAAGTAATGCTTTTTTTGAAAGCTCTATGACACCAGACTCAGATCATTCCTTTCAGCATATATTTTTATGGATCATTGTATTATGATGAAATGAATGAAAATTTCAAGTAAATGTTTTTTGGGGGTGTTCGGGTATGAAATTCTTTGTGTCTATACATCCTTCAACAGTGTCTCAATCGTATTTTTTTGTCAAGGGTATCTGTCTTATTGTTTGCAATCTGAATTTTGTTCTGAATTTCGTGTTTTAAATTATAAGGCATAAGGAAATTTTAGCAGACGCGGCAGAAAAATATTAAAAAACGTAATAGTATCGTGAAATAATAGTACCTTTGTAGCAGAAATGCTTGTTTGACTACAAGGAAACAGATTCTATAAGAGAAACAGGCAGTTCTAAGAAACAGGTTCTTTGATCATAACGAAGATGAAGGTATTGAGCGTTTCGGATCTGCCGTTCGCCGTATTCGGCCGGCAACCGTCAAACGACATAAAGTAGCGTGGAAATGATGACGCAGGATTGCTCAGTTTTCACCCTATAAACCGGAGGAAGACGGCTTAGCCATTTGAAATGTACGTATGAAAGAAGCATTTCAGCCGGGAGGGCGTATTCCTAAAGGCATTGATATTTCTGAGCCGGTATTATCTGGCCCAGTAGTAGAAACTTGTGTCTCGACGAGCGTTGACGGAGAGGAAGTAGTGTCTTTATCTTCGGAGAAAGAACTTTCATGGTGTTATGTTTTTATTCACCACGCCAAGGTCAGTACTTTTACGGAAAAGTTGGAATATGACGGCGTGAATTACTTCATTCATAGAAGTATAGTCTATCAGCGCGGCAAATATTCCCGTGGCGTTAGGGCTGTAGAAAAAAATACCGTGAGTGGTCTGGTGTTCCTGCAAGGAATGCCGCGACAATTGCAGCAGTATCTTGACGAGCAATTTCCAGGTTGCCATTTGGTAAATGATTGTGCGACCCGTCTTCCGGCCGTCATTGCCGATTCGGTGATGCAGCCGTTCATGCGCGTACTCGACACCTCGCCGGAGCGTGTCCGTTTCCTTCTCAAACCCTTCCACCATTATGCCGGAGGCAATGTCAAGTTGCGCATCACCTCCGGTTTCCTTGCCGGTCTGGAAGGCTATGTCATCCGCATAGACCGTGACCGCCGCCTCGTCATGAATGTCGGCGGCATGAGTGTGGCCATTTCCGGCATTCATTGCGAGAAGTTTGAGGTGGTGGAAAGGAAGACTATAGAGAAATAACTTTTAGCTAAAAACTGTCCCTGTAATATTTTTTTATGCTTGTTTATGAATAGGATATAGGAACCTATTCCAATAAGTTATTGTTCATTATTGAGTATATCCTTAAATTTACCATTATGAAAACAGAAAGATTCGTAGAAATGAAGCGTTTTATGCGCCTCTTCAATGCTCGCTTACAGCAGAATGACATGCTTCTTCATTCTACCACCGTCGGTAGTGAAAATTTCAAGGATTCCTATACAAAGAACTTCTTGGCAGTTTGCCAATATGTGGCAGCCGTCAACAAGTCTGGGCTTCCGGCTTTGGTTAATCCTGTGCCGGCTTGGGAGGAATTTTCAACCCTGTTGGTGGAGGCTAAAGCTGCAACGCTTGAATGGACGAATAGTGTGGCCGTTAATTTGCAGTCTCTCCCTCATAGCATTTTGCGGAAAAATGGAGAAATGACAAAATTGTTCGACGAGGCCATTCAACTTTGTGAGAAATTGATTGAAAATCCACGTTCCTCTCGTATAGAAGAATTGCATGATACGATAGACGATTTGCTACGTAACATAGAATCTATCAATAGTAGGCTTACTGATTTGCTGTCACTATTGGAGGATTATCATGACTCGCTTCCCGTGCAGGCCGAAAAACTTCAAAATCTTGCAGACAAATCTCTGATGGCTAAAGAAGTAGACGAGAAGAAAGTGAAGGAACTGAAACTTCTGGTTACGAAAGCTAAAGCAGAAATTTCTTCGCTCAGTGCCGCTATTGCTGGAATGAGTGTCGCTATCGCCGCTTCCATTCTCATATCAGTGGTCGCAGTAGCCACGGCCGGACCGGTTGGCTGCCTGTCATTTGTCTTTACTGGCATTGTTATGGGAACCTCTATCGCATATATTGTAATGGATGCGAAGAAGATCGAGGCCTTGAAAGATCAAATAAGCCAGACCCAGAATAGTATGGATGACTATACGGCAGATGTCGCAGCTCTTCAATTACTGGCCGACGGATTCAATGATCTGGCTAAACAGGCCGCGGATATGGAAGGTAGTGTGAAGTTCATTGTCCGCGCTTGGGAGGCGATGCGCAATGATCTCCAAGTTATTAACTCCGAAGTGAAGCATGCTCAGGATTTGTGGGCAGAGCAGGAATGGGCTGCTATGAAACAGGACTTCGAGGAAGCCGCCACCCTTTGGAAACAATTTATTGAGAAAGCCGGATTGTATGATTTGGACAATGTAAAAGCCTGCAATTGTAATTTGGAACTGGGAATGAGCGAGGAAGATGTAAAGGCCGCAGTGGAAAAGAATGGCACGATCGACCTTATAGACTATCTTACTGCGTGAAAGTATATGGTTATGCCCTATTATGCGGAAGCCATTGTGAATAGGGTAAATTGATAGAATAGAATTCTGTTTACGCAGAGGAACAATTCGCCTGAAGGAAGTATTGAATGCTCAATTGATAATAAATGATTTCTTGAACGATTAGACTTGATTTTGGGCATAATCTTACTATTTTATTATGGATAAGAATATTAAAATAGCCGTGGCCGGTACAGGCTACGTAGGGCTGAGTATAGCAACATTACTCTCTCAGCATCATCCGGTAACTGCAGTAGATGTGATTCCAGAGAAAGTGGAGAAAATCAACAATAAGATTTCTCCTATTCAGGATGAATATATCGAGAAATATCTCGCAGAAAAAGATCTCAATCTTCGTGCGACCCTTGACGGAAGAGAGGCATACAAAGATGCGGATTTCGTGGTTATTGCCGCTCCGACAAACTACGACCCAGTCAAGAACTTCTTTGATACTCATCACATAGAGGATGTGATTGATTTGGTGCTGAGTGTTAATCCCGAGGCCGTGATGGTGATAAAGAGCACGATTCCCGTGGGTTACACCCGCAGCCTTTATGTGAAATATGCCGCCAAGGGCGTCAGGAAGTTCAACCTGCTGTTCTCTCCTGAGTTCCTCCGCGAAAGCAAGGCGCTCTACGACAACCTCTACCCCAGCCGCATCATCGTGGGTTATCCAAAGCTCATCGAGCGCGAGGAATTTGTAGAGGAGAACGAGGCCATCAAGGCGGTGACCGATGTGGAGCAGATGCACAAGGCCGCGGAGACCTTCGCCGCCCTCCTGCAGGAAGGTGCCGTCAAGGAAAACATCGACACCCTCTTTATGGGAATGAAGGAAGCCGAGGCCGTCAAACTCTTCGCGAACACCTATTTGGCCCTCCGCGTCAGCTATTTCAACGAACTTGATACGTACGCCGAGGTGAAGGGGCTCGACTCGAAGGCCATCATCAACGGCATCGGTCTCGACCCGCGCATCGGTACTCATTATAACAATCCAAGTTTCGGCTATGGCGGTTACTGTCTGCCCAAAGACACCAAGCAGCTGCTGGCGAATTATGCCGATGTGCCTGAAAACCTTATAGAGGCTATTGTGGAGAGCAACCGCACGCGCAAGGACTTTGTGGCCGAACAGGTGCTTGCAGTTGCCGGCGCGTATGCCCCTAACGACAGTTATAATACAAGCAAGGAGAAGGAAGTCGTAATAGGCGTTTATCGTCTGACCATGAAGTCTAACTCCGATAATTTCCGCCAATCGAGTATTCAGGGCGTCATGAAGCGAATCAAGGCAAAAGGTGCGACGGTTATTATTTATGAGCCGACGCTTGAGGACGGCAGCACCTTCTTCGGCAGCAGGGTTATGAACGATCTGTCCGCCTTCAAGGAGCAGAGCCGGGCCATCATCGCCAACCGTTACGACGCCTGTCTGGATGATGTGAAAGAGAAAGTTTACACAAGGGATATTTTCAGAAGGGACTAAGCCATGTTGAAGTATAATGTAACCCTGGAAGGCAAGGCCGTGCTTGTTACCGGTGCGGCCGGTTTCATCGGAAACAATCTCGCCAGGAGATTGCTGGAGGAGGTGAGGGGCATAAAGGTAGTCGGCATAGACAATATGAACGACTACTATGATGTCCGCATCAAGGAAGAGCGTCTTGCTGGTCTCAACAGGCATGAGAACTTTATTTTTATAAAAGGCGACATCTCGGACAGGCAGACCATTGACGGCCTGTTCGTCGAATACAGACCGGCCGTGGTGGTCAATCTTGCCGCCCAGGCCGGCGTCAGATATAGCATCACCAATCCGGATGCCTATGTGTTCAGTAACCTGATAGGTTTCTATAATATTTTGGAAGCCTGCCGGCACCACGAAGTAGAGCATCTGGTCTACGCCTCATCTTCAAGCGTATACGGCTCCAACAAGAAAGTTCCTTATAGTACCGAGGACAAGGTTGACAATCCTGTCAGTTTGTATGCAGCTACGAAGAAGAGCAATGAACTGATGGCGCACGCCTACTCCAAGCTCTACAACATCCCGAGCACCGGCCTTCGCTTCTTCACCGTCTACGGTCCCGCCGGCCGCCCCGACATGGCCTACTTCGGCTTTACGGACAAGCTTGTCAGGGGCGAGACGATAAAAATATTCAACTACGGCAACTGCAAGCGCGACTTCACCTACGTGGACGACATCGTCGAAGGCGTCATCCGCGTGATGCGGCACGCTCCCGAGAAGCGGGACGGCGAAGACGGTCTGCCTGTTCCGCCCTACAAAGTCTATAACATCGGCAACAACAATCCCGAGAACCTTCTTGATTTCGTAAGCATCTTGCAGGAGGAACTCGTCCGTGCCGGCGTACTTCCCGAAGACTATGATTTCGAGGCGCACAAGGAGCTTGTCCCGATGCAGCCCGGCGATGTGCCCGTGACATACGCCGATACCACGCCGCTGGAGGAGGATTTCGGCTTCAAGCCTTCCACTTCTCTGAGAGACGGATTGAGACGGTTCGCAGAGTGGTATGCGAGATATCATCTTCTATAATATATTCCTTCCATCATGTACGTAATCAATGATATATTGAATGGCGTTTCTATGATAGAATCCAATAAGACAGAAGTAGTCTGGATTATCGCCAATGGACAATTATAAGTTCCACATAAATTCGGATAAGAGTAATAATAAATGAAATGGCTATAATATTAAAATTTTCTGTTCCTCCATCAGTAGCGTTAAATCTGTTAAAAAAGAAAATTGATGATCATGAGATAGATACCTGGGAGTATGATGAGGATGGCGATTTCACTCATTCGGCTTTGCAATGGAAAAATAAAGCTTGGTTTACTCATCATATTCAAGAAAATGAATTGGTTTTTGGCATATTAGGCAGAAAAGATACAAAGTTGTCTTTGATGGAATATTCCGTGTATCATGGGCGTTTTACAGAACTTTTGATGAATCATTTGGCAAAGTATATAATGTCTTTTGAAATAACCCCTCCTCGTATATCTGAATTTGACACAGATGAAATTGAATATGGATTTGAATAGTTTTGTAGAGAAAAAGGCAGAAGAAGCATTAAAACTTTCTGCTTTCAAAAACATAAATTTATCTCTTATAAAAGATAAGTTGGGGGTGATTCTGTCAAAAATCGGTTCAAATGGTATTTTTGACGAATACACAAAACATGATATATCTCATGTTAATGGGGTCTTGGGCTTATTAGACAAGATAATTCCTAATGAGACTAAAAACATCATGACGGGTGCAGATTGGCTGCTGATTACTTTGGCTGTCTATTTTCATGACATGGGGATGTTTGTCTCAAAAGATGAGTTTGACGCAAGAAATACAAATGATGAGTTCTTGTCTTTTAAAGAATTACAGGTTAGTAATCTGAATTTAAAAGGCAAACTTGCAGTTATGTCAGAAGATAATAGAGAGCGTTTTCTCTATCAAGAGTTTGTCCGCCATAATCATGGCAATCGTGTGAAGGCATGGATTGAGAATACCGGTGATTGTATTAGCAAGGGATTCCAAACAGAACTGTCGGAGATGCTAAAAGGCTTTGATGAAGAATTGAAAGAATGTTTGGCTTTAATTTGTGAATCACATCAGTCTGATGATTTGGATATTAACGCTTTGGACATGAACAAAGCTTTTGGCCCGTCGGATGATGAGACTGCAAATTTATTATATGCTTCCCTTTTATTGAGAACTGCTGATTTGCTTCATGTTACTTCCGACCGGACACCATCTACAGAATTTAATGTTATTGATGTAAAAGATCCTTTCAGTCAGACGGAATGGGTAAAACAGCATTCTGTCAAACAAGTAAATATTTATTATGAAAAGGATGAGGCAGGTGACATAGATCAAACGAAAATGCCTTCTCAATTTGAGATACAAGCTACTTTTCATGACCCTGTCGCTTATTTTTCTTTTGACTCATATTTGAATTACGCTGAAAGGGAAATTCAGAAAAACCATCAGATATATGACAAGAACAAAGGCAGAATAAACAAGGCATATCTTTATCCTTGGAACGGAATAAATAGGGATAAAATATCAGGGAAGGGATTTGAGACAAAGAAGTTGTATTTTGAAATTGACAAGAAGAAAATCTTGGAATTGCTGATGGGGCATACCCTTTATAATGATACGACTGTCGTTTTGAGGGAGTTAATTCAGAATGGTATAGATGCATGCCGCTTATTCAGTTCTACATTGAAATCTACTGCAAAATATTTTCCGGAAATAAAAATCACCTTTGATAATAATACGAGAGAACTTAAAGTGCAGGATAATGGTACGGGTATGAGTTATAGCACCATATTCAATCATTTGTTGAGAGTCGGCTGTTCCCGCTATCGTGACCCTGATTTTATGAACGAACATCCTCAATTTCATTCCATCAGCCATTTTGGTATAGGATTGCTTACCTGTTTTATGGTGTGTGATGATGTGGATATATATACAAAAGAGGAAGGTGGTGTAACAAGATTGCTGCAGATAAAAGATTTGCATGGCAATTTTATTATGCGTGAAGAAAGAAGTTCTTCTGAAATTTTAGGCGAAAAGCATGGCTCAACTTTCATATTACGCCTCCGACCAACAATTAATACCGAAAAATTCAAGGAAGTAGTAAAAAAATGGATAGTTTACCCTTCTGTGAAAGTTAGCTTTTGTATGGATGGTGTGGAGGAGTCTATAGGTTATGAATCCGCGAAGGATTTTATATATGCTCAACTGGCATCCCAGGGAATAACAGAAGATGACACAAACTATAGAGTAGAAGTTACGGAAGAAGGAGGTATAGAGGTGGCATCCTTACTAAAGCGGGATGGAGTTTCTAACACTTGGAGGTTATGCGAATATCACGATATGAAATTTTCGTGTGAAAATCCATTCGTAGGTATCTGTATAGAAGGTATCAGAGTCACTTCTCGTACTCCCGGTTTTAGGTCGTTAGCTTATGTGTCTGTAGCCAATTGTGTTGGCGAAAGTGCCCCTTATACAAATGTAGCACGTACAAGTATAGAACATGGAGAAAAACATGACAATATGTTGCGCGCCATCTATCGTTCCTTTCTTAAAAATATAGAGAACCAAGTTACAGATTTATCCAACTCCTATTCTTTTACTTGGGCTTCTTCTGAAATTTGTTATGAATTAAATAGGGTGGTTGATAACAATTATGTGCATAATATAATTGAATCGCGAGAAATATTCGATAGTTGCGTGAAGGAATTGTCATTCTTAACTATTGAAAATAATGATTCTCGTATTCTGCAAAGTATAAGTAAATTTCCAGATAAGGTCTGGACCATAGAGAATAAAGCCTATGCAGCTGCAACGGAAATAATGAAGGAGGTAAAGGAACCCTCCAAAACAGCTCTGCAGATTACGCAAAATTATGTTGAGTTATTTAAAGATGAAAAGATTGAGGATGTTTTTCCAAATCAATATACTACCAATTACATTGATGGGCTTTTCTATTCAGAATTTGAAATATCACATATAAATGGCAATAATGAGCATCGGATGCTTAATATTTGTTGGAGTCGAAAGACTAATTTTAATGAACATAACTGGTTGGTTTTAGATGTTTCTCGTCGTTATACTAGATATATCAAAGAAAATAAAATATTTATTCCATTAAAAAAAGATTGTTTTGATTATTCCGGAAATAAGAACGATTTTGCAGTTTTATCATCTAAGGGGTGTATTCTTATCCCCGAGACACCGTTTTATGAAGTGTTGAAGAATATATATATGTCCTTTGATAATCTTTACGATAACAGAAGGGCAGATTTCTTATCTTCATTTATTTGTATGTTTATAAAGGATCTGTTCAAGAAGAAAAAAGAAGATATCTGTCGATATATTGAAGCTCAAGAAGAATTCTCGGATTCTTTTTGGAAAGGATTGCCAGTGACAAAACAGGAGTTTCTTGACGCTATACCTTCAACCCCAATTTCTGTGTTCTGTAATGATGTCTATTATACTCATGAAGAAGACTATTTATATTAATAGCCAATGTCAGCCCAATCACAAGATAATAATAAGCGAATAGCTAAGAATACGCTGTTCTTATACATACGAATGTTCGTCATGATGTTGACGGCATTGTTCACATCCCGCATAGTGCTGGATGTGCTCGGTGCCGCAGACTATGGACTGAACAATGTCATAAGTGGAGTGGTAGTGCTTTTCTCTTTCTTAAACTCTGCGTTATTATCCGCAACACAGCGTTTCCTGAATTTTCATTTAGGGCGAAAAGACTATAAGCAGACCAATGTGGTGTTCTGCATGAGCTTGAACACATACATGTTGCTTTCCGTCTTGGTGATAGTCTTGGGAGAAACTGTTGGGCTATGGTTTGTCAATACGCATCTCAATATTCCGCAAGAAAGAATGTATGCGGCCCAATGGGTGTATCAGTTTACATTGTTGCAGTTTGTCGTCAACCTCATGAGAGTACCGTATAACGCATCAATCATAGCATACGAACGGATGAACTTTTTTGCCTATGTCTCATTGGTTGAAGTCATCACGAAGCTTGCTGTGGTTTACCTCCTGTATATTACGGTATTTGATAAGTTGATATTCTATTCGTTCCTCTACACTATTGTTCCGCTCATTATAACGTTTGTGTATAAATTTTATTGTAACAGACACTTTGATACAACGAAATATAAAGCCATTTGGGACAGGAATGCTTTTAAGGAGATGTTCAGTTTTTCTGGTTGGTCTTTGTTTGGAAGTCTTGCCAATCTTTCCGCTCAACAGGGATTGAATATTCTCATCAATATATTCTATGGAGTAACTGTGAATGCCGCTGCAGGAATAGCAAACCAGGTGTCTCACAACGTATATGGATTCATATCCAATTTCCAGACGGCTTTTCAGCCACAGATAGTTAAGACATATGCAGCAAAAGAAGTGGAACGTTTCCATAAGTTAATATTCCAGACTTCCAAGTTCTCATATTTCATGGTGATTGTATTGGTTCTGCCTATTCTATTTACGTTAGACGGTATCTTGGAGATATGGTTAAAACAGGTTCCTGAATATACAGCCATCTTTTGCAGATTGATTCTGATATTCCTTTCGATAGAGGCTATTACAGCTCCATTATGGATGTCTGTACAGGCAACAGGTAAAATCCGTAATTACCAGATATTAATAGCAAGTCTTATTTTCTTGAATTTCCCCATAGCATATATTGTTCTGAAAGTAGGATTGCCTGTGTACACCGTTTGGGTGGTGCGCATCATCGTGAATGTTATAACAATGACGGCAAGATGCTTATATATGAAAAAGAAATTGGACTTTCCTTTATTGCCGTATTTGCGTAAGGTGATAGTTCCTATTCTTTTGGTTACGATAGTAGCTCTGCCGATACCTATTATTTTATATTATATTGTTCCCGGATATTGGACAAACCTGATAATGGTAGGATTGGTGACATTGTTCGTGACTATACTTGATGTGTATTTCATCGGTATGAATGCACACGAGAAAGAGATGGTACGCAACACAATATTAAAGAAAATTCCACTGCTAAAATCAAGATTATAAAAGTTATAAAAATGAAAGATATATGTAGTCCTTCTGAATGTACAGGCTGTATGGCTTGTGTGAGCAGTTGTGCGCATCATGCAATCTCTATTGTGCAAGATGAAGAAGGCTTTGACAGACCGTATATTGATGAGAGACTATGCATAGATTGTGGGTTGTGCAAAATAATATGCCCGATAAACTCGCATCCTGTTGCTAAGGAACCTCAGAAAGTATTCAGCGGATGGTCGTCTGACGAGTCTGTACGACTGAGCAGTTCTTCAGGAGGTGCTTTCACGGAAATAGCCCGTCCAATATTGAAAGAAGGAGGAGTAGTGTTTGGTTGTGCTTTAAATGAAAATTTACAGGCCGAACATACCTATGTGGAGAGCATGGAGGATTTGGATCACAAACTTAGGGGGAGTAAATATGTACAGAGTCGTATAGGCAACAGTTATTCGCAGGCAAAAGAATTCCTGAAACAAGGGAGGAAAGTATTGTTCAGCGGCACGCCTTGTCAAATAGCAGGACTAAGGAATTATCTACGTAAAGATTACGACAATCTACTTACTGTTGATTTAATCTGCCACGGAGTACCATCTCCGATGATATTTGAGGAATATAAGAAATATATGCAGAAGCATGAAAAAATGGAACTTACGGATGTAAAATTTCGTTGTAAAAAATTCTCTTGGATTTTTTTCAACATGACCTTAACAGGTCATGTTGAAAAAAGCTTCGCTTTGAAAACATATTATGGTGCATATTATGAAGACCCTTATATAAGAGGGTTCTTGCGTGATTATTTCTTGCGGCCGTCCTGTCATCAATGTCATTTTACATCAACAAAAAGGTGTGGTGATTTTACGATTGCAGATTGGTGGGGATATAAAAAAGAATTGCCGTCAGATAAGAACTTTGCTTATAAAGGCGTGAGCCTATTAATGGGTAATACAGACAAAGCCTTAAATCTGTTATGTGCAATGAAGATGCAACTTCGACAACGTTCTATTGACGATGCAAGGTATACGAATGTCTGTTTGTCTCATCCTTTCCCGATGAAGGAGAACCGTAAATTATTTTGGAATGATTACAGAAATATGTCTTTTGAGGATATTGTGAAAAAGTATATGCAACCGGAGAAAGTTACTTGGTCCGTAAATATGAGGCAATACCATAAGAATACAGATACATTCTTATCGTTAATCAAATTTTTAATGTTCCCTCAGAAGGCTGTTGGTAGAATTCAAAGGGTTATAAAAGGCAACAAGTAGATATGATAAAAAGTAGAAAAGAATTGGCTTCGTATATAATTGCAGATTCGAAGAATTATCGGAGAAAAAGAGGTCTGCTTTTCCCTTCTCCGATATCTGACCAGATATATATATGGAAATATATAAAAACGATGCGGCTTTGTGAATATGCGATGTATCGTTTGAGCATATGGGGAAAATTAAAAAAGTTTTATTATTCGCATCTTTTATTAAAATACGCATACAAAACGGGATTCCAGATTCCACCAGGTACATTGGGAAAAGGTCTGACGATTTGGCATTGGGGAATGATAATAGTCAATGAAAGATGCAAAATAGGTGAGAATTGTACCCTTCATCCAAATGTGATTATTGGAAAGCGTAAGCCAAATGGCGGGGCTCCTGTTATTGGATGTAACGCTTACATTTGTAGTGGAGCAAGAATTTTGGGTGACATTATAATAGGTGATAATGTAACTATAGCACCGAATATTGTTGTTTTTAGGAATGTTCCATCTAATTGTGTCATCGCGGGAAATCCTGCTGTAATTATAAAGAAGGACGGAGAGAAAGTATATATACCACTATAACTTTGTGCTATATTACGATATGAAACAAACTTTAGTTAGATTCATAAATCTATTTTTGATACTATTCAAAGGATCTTTCACTTTAAAGAAAAAGGTTTTCTTATTCAGTATTCCTATGCACCCGAATTTGGGCGATCAGGCACAATTGATGTGTACTGAAAAGTGGATTCAGGATAATTTTAATAAATATAAATTGATTGAGATGCCACACCTTTGTTCGCCTATAGAAAATGGAAATCCCAAGGCGTTGTTTTTTAATGTGCAGTTTCTTCAATATATAGTATTAAGACTTGTCATCAGAAAGAATGATATTTTTATTGGGCATAGTGGATATTTCTTTGTGGACCATCATGCTGGTTGGTTTTCTTACGACTTCTTACTTCAGCATTGGTGTAATAAGTTTATAATTCTTCCACAAACGGTAAATTTTTATACACCAGTTGTTATCCAAAGAGTGTCAAGAAGATTTGGAAACAAGAACAATCTGACATTGCTTTGTCGTGATGAGGTATCTTATGGGAAGGCAAAAGAAATGTTTGGAACGACCAAGTTGTTATTATATCCAGACATCGTGACGAGTCTTATCGGGATACGCAAATATGATAATCCTCGAGACGGTGTATTGTTTTGTATGCGTGATGATATAGAGGCCTTTTATAGCCCATCAGAAATTGATGAATTGATGAAGCGTTTTGGTGACATTAGGATGGAGAAGGTCGATACGACATTGAAGATTTCATCTAATGAAATGAAGCATCACAGAGATGAACTTATCAATAAGATGATAGAGAAGATTTCCACTTTCAAAGTTGTCGTTACAGACCGTTATCATGGAACAATTTTCTCTGCAATAGCCAATACTCCGGTTGTGGTTATCAATTCTGCCGACCATAAGTTAAGTAGTGGTGTGAATTGGTTCCCAAAGGAAGAATTCGGGAATAATGTACAGTTTGCCAATGATTTGGATGATGCTTATACGAAGGCAAAAAAAATATTGAACGAAAAAGTAATCAAGAATAATCCACCTTATTTCAAAGTTAATTATTGGGATAAACTTGCTGATCAAATATAACCATGTATATCACTACCCTCATAAAATCATTGAAACCTTCTCGTCGCGAGCATTGGATGATGCTTTCGATACTTGTGTATTCTATCGTAGGAGTATTGAAATATCATCTGCCAATGCCTATTTGCAATGCGCTTAGTGTGGCGTGTGCCTTAACTTTTATCATCGTTGTATTGAAGCATATAAGTGGATTTCATCTGAATGGATTGACAGGATTTTTTTATGGAATATTAATTCTTTGGAGCGTGTGTCTCACTTTTCACATGCTCTTCATAGCTGATGTTCGTAGTACATTTGCAACCTTTCATGGCCTGACCACATGGTTGCTGGCTTATTTCGGGTCAGCGATGTTCTTGCCCAACTTAATACCTTTTGTGATATTGGCATTCCCACGCAACTATCGATTCGACTTCAAATATCTGTGGCGGGTGATGTGGCTGATGTGTATCCTGTACTTGTGCTATTATCCGTTTGCATTTTGGAACATGACACATTATTCCTGGTCGTTTGACCAAGTGGTAGGAACAGACTGGGGAGAGTCAGGAACGTACGGCGATTTCATCACCAACAGTACTATGGGCATTGCCTCTTTGGCTCCTGTTGTCATCATGGTGTATTTTAGGAAGTACTTGAATTCGAGACAGTGGAACTGGTTTTTTATCGCATACGTGGGGAGTATCCTCATACAAGTATTTTTGGCTCGTCGTGGCGGTCTTGTAATGTCTGTGATGTATTTGGTCATGGCATGGGGAATGTATGTTCTGAATGATAAATATACCTCCAAGTTCAAAATGATTATATTGGCTATTGTAGTCATAGGGTTGTGCTTTATGTTATTTACTAATATGGCAGACTCCCTTTTTTCTACTTTGATTGAACGTGGAACAGAAGATTCACGGGGAGGAGTGGAGGAAAACTTTTATGCAGACATGAAGTCGCAAAGCGATTGGATTTTTGGACGAGGGTGGTTCGGGCAGTATTGGGAACCTGCTATGTGTGTTTATCGGTCAACCATAGAGACCGGGTATTTGGCATTGATTCTTCGTGGAGGATTTCTATACTTGATACCATACGTAATGGTTATTGGTCTTACAATATTTAATGGCTATTTTAGGTCTAATAATTTATTTTGCAAATCGTTTGCGATTATGTGTTTGATGCAAGCGATAAGTTTATATCCGTATGGATGGCCTGCATTTAATTTCTTCCATTTTATCATTTGGATGGGGGTGGGAATTTGCAATCTTCCAAATGTGAGAAAGTTGACGGACAATCAGATTATTTCGAGAATATTTAATTAAAATAGTTATGAAAATTTTATGGTTTTCATTGTCTCCTTGTGGTAGTCTCAGGCGTGATAAAAAACAGCGTGTTATACAAGGTTGGATGATTTCTTTGGAAGATGAGCTTAAAAAACATTCTGAAATAGAATTAAGCGTTGCGTTTTTCTCAAATATAAAGGAAGAGCCTTATGAGTATGACGGCGTTCGTTATTATCCAATGTATCAGAATAGGGCTAATACTAAAATAGGTAGGGTATTGGAACGCTACAAGTCGATGGAGGCAGTTGATAAGAAAATGCTTTCCGTAATGATTGATGTTGTTAAGGATGTCCGTCCTGACTTGATACATATTCATGGCACCGAAGAACGATTCGGACTGATACAGAATGAGGTGAATGATATTCCAATTGTCTTCTCTATTCAAGGGTTGATAGCTCCATATAGTTCTAAATATTTCTCAGGATTTACAAGGGAAGAACTAATGCATAATGAAACGTTTTTTAAACGATTGAGAGGTGTAGGAATTAATGCGGAATATCGGAGATCCATTTATAAGGCGCAAAGGGAAATAAAAATTCTTTCTGATGCAAAATATGTATTCGGAAGAACACAATGGGATTGCAATATCTGTCGTCTATTCAACCCTGCAGTGAAGTACTTTACTGTAAATGAGATACTCAGAGAGGAATTTTATAAACGCTCTTGGAAAAAACAATCATACGGTATCCCTTTTACCATATTGTCAACTCTGTCACCTGGTCCCATTTATAAAGGATTCGAGACTTTATTGGAGACAGCGTATCTTCTTAAAAGGTTTTCCGGCATATCATTCAAATGGTATGTGGCTGGGTATACAGGAGACGAACCGTTGGTTAAGATTGCGGAAAGGAGGTTTCGTGTCCGTTCGGAGGATTGTAATTTGGTATTTTGCGGTCTGGTGAATGCCGACAAATTGTCATCATTGCTACAATTAAGCGACATATTCTGCCAAGTGTCGCACATAGAGAATAGTCCCAACTCTTTGTGTGAAGCAATGCTTATGGGTGTACCGGTTGTAGCAACTAACGCAGGCGGTACTTCTTCCATGCTCCGGCATTTGGGATTATTGGTTCAGGATGGCGACCCATATGCAATGGGTGGAGCGATCTTGCGAATTCATACTGATTTTGAATCATTCAGACAGCTTGCGCTGCAAGGACGTGAATTGGCTTTGGAACGCCATGCTCCGGGGAATGTGGTTAAAGAACTTTTACTGGGATATGATGCGATAATAAAAGACTTCTGTCATGATTAAAGTTTTTATACCACATAAGGAGAGTTCCGATTTCTGGTTTGTTGAAAGTCTTGTGGCGAAGGGTCACGATGTACAAGGCTTTGGCAATCCCTACAAGAAATTGTCCGGCTTCAAAAAGATAATTAAATATGCGCTATGGTGCCGTAAAAAACTGGAATCTGGAGATATCGCATTGTTCTGGAATCCCGAGCCTGCTATTTTTCTTTCAGCCCTGTCAGTACTTATGCCCTTTATTAGGCGAGTACCTATTTGGGCATTGCATTCATTCTTCAAGTTCCAGTCCCGGAAAAGCAATGCCTTATGGAAGGCTATTTTCTTTTGCGCTTCTAAAAATAAGAACTTTTTTATGACGGTTAACTCCGAGTATGAAAAACTATCTTATTCAAAGCAGTTCTACATTGGTTTGTCTAACATATTTATAGTTCCTGACTCGTATGAGATAGGTCAGAAAGACGATATTGTAAACGAATATACCGAGGGAAAGAATAATTATATATTTGCCGGAGGTAACTCGCAAAGGGATTGGACAACTTTTATCAGCGCGGTCTCAGACAATCCGAATATGAACTTTATGTTAGTGACAAGTCCAAACTTATTGGGGGTAAAAATACCTAACAATATGAGAGTCAGATATAAAATTCCGCTGGCCGAGTATAATGAATGTATTAGGAAAGCGGATATCGTTATTATTCCTCTAAAAGAGAAGATAGCCGGCGGGCTATTGCTGCTTATTCAAGCTGGATTGATGCATAAGCCGGTAATAGCGACTGATACCCCATGTACGCGAAATTATATCCGTGACGGCAAGGATGGGTTGCTAGTAAGCATGGGAAATCCCAATGAACTATCCATCACAATCAGAACTTTGGCCGGAAGTTCCGTACTCAGAAAGAAGTATGCGGATGCCCTTCACGAAAGAATCCTTGAATGTTCCCCCGACAATTATGTCAAATCAATACTGGAGATTATCCGGCATATAAAAAATACACCGAATGGGGGGCAGTATGTATATTCTAATGAAACCAATTATTGAATAATCTAAGATTTATGGGAAAATATGACTTATTGGTTTTTGAGAATTACCATGCTGCGGAAAACCATAAATATGATGTAGTACTTATAGGACATTTACTGCAACGGGCTGGTTTGAATGTCGCAGTCTTGGATATATATGGAGAAGATCCTTGTGAAAAAATGGAGGGACTTCCCGTTGTACATTTGACTTTCAAAAAGCCCATCCCTAACGATCATTGGCAGAAGCACCCTAAGAATAAGTTGTTCAGTCTGATTTCATTAATACGTTTCCTCTGGCAACAGCATTGGTATTTCAAGAAAGTGATAAGAGAAATCGTGCCAATGGCCGACAGATTTTATTGCGGTTCCTATCATTTGGGCATGAGCAGACAATTACTGAAAATAAACAAACCATGCTATATTTGGGGATTAAGAAGCGCACGCATGACTGGCTTATGGGCTAAATTCAAGAAAAATCCAATCATTGCAGTACGAATGATAATGCTAAAATACGCTTTCATGCGGAATCCTCAACAATTTTTTTTTATATCCAATCATATCATTCGCAGTGAGTTTGCAAAATTGGGGATTCCTCAGAATCGTATGATTCTACGTGAAGAGCGATGTGTTGAGAAATTGGGTAACAAGCGGATTGAAGTAATGACTCCTGCATTCTCATTGCTGACAATTGGTATGTTAAGGCCAGAGAAAAGAATTGAGATGACCATAAAGGAGTTTTTGCATTGTAATAATCCCGATTGGACTTATAAACTCGCAGGGAAAAGCAATCCAAAATATGAAACCACGATTGAAACCATGATTCACGGTCATTCTAACATTATAAGAATTAACGAGTACTTGGATTATGCTCAATTCAATAGATTGTTCGCGGAGACTCATTTCGTGGTCTTTGCCGACAAATGGCAAGGCTCTTCTGTAACAAATGGCACGATGATGGAAGCATTGATCAATTATCGTCCCATCATCGCCCCTAATTATGATCCTTATCGTTTCTATATTGAAAAATATGGTGTAGGAATTCTGTATTCTCCTGATATTAATGGTGATTTGTCAAGAGCTATTGTTGAGGCCAATACTTTAGGGTGCCTGCATTTCATGCAGAATATAGACAAATTCCTTCGTACAATCCAGTTTGACTATGTTTCTAAGAAATTGTATGAACAAATGTATGGTAATAAGATTCTAGTGGGATAATAAAATATTTGTTCTATTAATTGTACAAAGATTGTAAAATTCCATTCAATGGATAAAACAAAATATTCTTATGGAAAAGTTATGTATTGGCAATTCATATAGCCAAAAGCGGATAGCATGGTGAAAAATTGACATACTAACAAAGAATTTTCCAATGACTTAAATAAACTCTTATTCTAATGGACAAACTGCTGAATGTAGTATTCATTGGTTCACCGACCTTTCCTAACGGATTTGCAATGACCAAACGCAGAAGGTATATGATAGACTATATGAATATGCATGGGATAAAAAGCCATGTGCTTGTGTGCCACTATAAAAAAGAAGGATTGTATGACAATCCAGAGGAAGGGACATACGGTATATGTACTTATTGTGATGTGACTCCCCTTGCAATTCAGAGAGAATTCGGCGCATACTATAAAAAGGGCAAGGAGAAACTGAAAGAATGGTTAATAAAGGAAGAGCAGAACATTTTGATATTTTCTACAAAACTGTCTCTTATGCATTATCCTTTTTATAACTATGCAAGAAAGTTGGGATATAAGATAGTTTTTGACAAAGTTGAAACTTCATTTATTGCGATTGGTGGGAAGATGAGTCTAAAGCGACGAATAAATGAATATCTTAGTGATAGAATTACAAGTAAAGCAATGAAGAATGCTTCGAGTTTTGTTATTTCTACTGCTTTATATAATCAAGTAAAAGAAAGATATCCAAATATAAAACTTTGCTTGTTGCCCAATGCCTCTCCGTCATTAAAGAAAAAAGACAAGAAGAATTTATGCAATCCATTGCGCGTTGTTTATTCCGGAACTTTTGCATCGAAAGACGGGGTCGAATATTTAATTGAAGGTGCAAAGAAAGCTGTAATGAAAGGCTGTAATCTTGAACTCGTCTTAATGGGTAAGGGGCAAACGAGAGATATGAAAGTTCTTGAAAAACTAAAAGGGTGTGATTGGGCAAAATACCTTGGTTTTGTCAGTGAAGAGGAACTTGTTTGCCAAATACAAGATGCAGATATACTTTGTATGACACGTAATAATTCCTTATTTGCAAATTACGGATTCCCATTTAAGCTTTCTGAATATCTTGCCACCGGTAATATTTTACTTGCAACACGTGTGGGGGATGTAGAAATGTATGTGAAGGACAAAGAAAGTGCTTATGTCGTAGATCCTGAAAATAGCAGGCAGATTGCGAATACCTTGTGTTATATCCAAGATCATGAAGAAGAGGCTATAGTAGTAGCAAATAATGGATATAAGGCAATGTTAGAAAATTTCGATATAGAAAGTGTTGGTAATAAATTTATATCATTTCTTAAAACAATATAATAATGAAGTTTGCATTTTCAACGCAATCCTATAAGGGCGATTTTCGTGAGTGTAAGTTGCTTTGTGAGAGTCTTGATCGTTTTGCTCCCGGTATAGAGCATTTTATATTCGTTAACGATGAAGATTATTTATTATTCAGATCATTGAATTATAGTCAACATAAAGTTCATAAAAAAAGTGAGTGCACTCCTTGGTATTTTTTTCGTTTCCCTTTCAAGATTCTTGATCATTTCTTTTGGGTGAGTCCTTTTACATTTCCAATGAGAGGTTGGATATATCAACAAATTTGTAAACTTGCTATATTTGATGTAATTGGGGATTCTTATGACTTTATCATAAACATGGATTCTGAGGTAATTATGATAAAACCTTTTGATTTAAATTCTGTATATAAGGGGGGTAAATTTAAATTATATAGAAACATTGCTACAGGAGCCGACCCCTATAGAGGAAAATATATCAGATCCATTCAAAAATTCTTTAAAGGAAGTTTTCCTCAGGAAGAAATGTACAAATACGGGTATATGGATATTACAACCATTTTTGTAAGAGAGAATATCCAAGATATGTTGTCGGAAATACAAAAAAACAGTCCATATTGGAATTGGAGATTATGGATGGCCAACACTATAAAATTTAGTGAGTTTTATACATATGGCAATTATGTTGTTTATGGCCTAAATTTACGTAATCATTATTTGACAGAAAATCTGGATGTGCAATTAATAGAGTATGAAACACATATAGATAAGAACTCCATGGATATGTTAATGGAAAAAATAGAAAATGATCCATCAAAGACTTATCTTTGGGTTCAAAAGATTCGGCATGTCAAAAACAATACTGATGATTTTTTTTCTGAGATTGAAGATTATTTCCACAAACGTTGGAATATAAAATAATTATTTCTTACATGAGGATTAAAATATGTGGCAACTATATTAAGGTTGTTGTATAGGATGTTTCATTCTAATATTTTCTAGGTTGTTTAATTCTATAATCTAAGATGATAAAGTATTAATGTTGAATTTTGATTTTTCTGTGAAACACAATATAATCACGTATTTCTTTCCCTATCATTATCACCTAATTCAGGCTCATTGCGTGGTTTACTATCAATATTTTTTGGGGGATGCAAACTTGATATTATGAATAAGATTCGGTGTGAAGCTCATAAGGATGTTGTCATAAATGTTCTAAAAAATTCATAGAAAATAAGGAAATGGATATAATCAAAAACTTCAAACGAAATAAAACGGCATTTATTGGATCTATATTACGGCGCATCTCATGTATGTTCTCTAATGATGTATTGTATCTGCGAATATTGTATCTGTCAGAAATGCATAGGGTATTGCATCTAAATAATCCTGTCACTTTCAATGAAAAATTACAATGGTTGAAATTGAATAATCGTAAAGCTGAATATACAACTTTAGTTGATAAATGTGCCGTGAAAGAATTTGTTTCTACAATCATTGGTAAAGAATATATTATTCCGACATTGGGAGTTTGGAATCACTTTGATGATATAGACTTTAATTTATTACCTGACAAATTTGTATTGAAAACAACTCATGGCGGTGGAGGTATGGCCGTTGTTATATGCGATGATAAAGCTAAGTTTAATAAAACAAAGGCTAAAGAAAAATTAGAAAAATCTCTAAAATATGATATTTACTCAAATTTCAGAGAGTTCCCATATAAGAATGTTAGGAAACGCATTATTGCAGAGCAGTTTATGAGTGATAGTAATGGAGCATCGTTACAAGATTATAAAGTTCATAACTTTAACGGTATCCCACGATTAATATTGGTTTGTAGTGATCGTTTTAGTGGTGGAGCAATGGGAGAGACTTTTTTTGATGAGAATTGGAATAAGTTGGATTTGAAACGACCGGGACATCCCAATCCAGATATTGAAAAGCCGGTATTGTTAGATAAAATTCTTGAACTTTCAAAGATACTTTCAAAGAATATCCCATTTGTTCGTACAGACTTTTATATAATTGAAGGTAAAGTGTATTTTGGGGAGATTACCTTCTACCCTGCAAGTGGGATGTCACCATTTATACCTGAAAAATACGATTATATTCTTGGAAGTTGGCTGAAAATAAAATAAGCATAATATCGAAACAGAAGCGAATAGCAAAATGTAGCAATGAAAAAAGCAATTGCAGTATTTGTCAAAAATTTGTCCAGTGGGGGGGCAGAGAAGCAGTCTGTGCTTTTAGCAAAGGCCTTGTCAAATGATTATGAAGTACATTATCTTATATTTAATGGAGACAAGATACACAGAAAGTATCTTGATATGCTTGCAGAGAATGAGGCTATAAAGATTGTTTCTTTTAAAGGTGGTCTTTTGAAACGTTTTCGGCATTTTGTTATTTATCTGAAACAATATCATATACAGTTTCTATTTTCATATCTTACTGCAGCTAATGTTTATGCATGTTGTGCTAAACTTTTCTGTAAGATAAAGGTTTATACGGGGCTTCGGAATGCATACTTGCCTTATATAAAGCATTTTGCAGATATGATGATGACTAATTGTTTTGCAGATGGTACGGTCGTCAATTGTTTCTCAGGTAAGGATTATTTTTGTGCTCATGGATTTAATTCTAAACGATTAGTCGTTATTCCTAATTGTTTTGAACATATAGATTCTTATAACGAGAAGATTTCTTCTAAGTGTCCGCATATCGTTACTGTCGGTCGTTTTGTCGCTCAGAAAGATTATGAGACGGCCATTAGGACAATAGCCCAAATAAAAAGTACAGGAAGAAATGTTTACTTTGATATTGTTGGTTATGGTTATCTGGAAACGGATGTTCGCAGGTGGGTAAAACAATATGAAATAGAGGATATAACATCTATTTATATTAATCCTAATAATATTGCAGAATTGCTGACGAAAGCTGATATATATCTTTCAACTTCACTTTTTGAGGGTACAAGCAACTCTATTATGGAGGCGATGAATGCAGATCTTCCTATTGTCTGTACCAATGTTGGTGATAATGCTTATTTGGTGAAAGAAGAGCAAAATGGTCTGCTGGTAGATGTGAAAGATGTTAATAGGCTTACAGATGCTCTTTGTAAATTGTTGGATGATGCTGAATTGCGAAAGAATATGGGAATGTTTGGCAAGAAGCATTTAACAGATAATTACTCAATGGAGACATTGGGCAAAGCTTATATGGATATTATAGAAAATCCATAATAAAAATATTAGATGAAAAGTAGGTGCATGATTTGCATCGAAAAGATAAGGGAATTCCTGCTATTTAAGGGAAAGCCGAGTGCATACAATGAACTATGCTATATGGCCTGTTTTTTGATATTTTGTCCCCAGATAAGATTTTCATGGTAAAGTCGGAATAGGTAACTATTGTTGTGAGGTATAGGTGTAAAATATAAGTTCCATTAGTATTGGAGATTGTTCTGTATATTTATTGTTTTCTGAAAAATCTCTTCTATGATTGGGAGGATAATATTGGAAGATTCATAAAAGTTCATCCTTGTTATGAGAAGGAGCATATTATGCTCTTGGCTAATATGCATTAGTTTCATTATTAAATAATTCTCCAGTTGGGTAATTTGATTTTTATTTATGAAAATAGTTGTAACCGGTACCCGTGGCATCCCCAATGTCATGGGTGGGGTGGAGACACATTGTGAGGAACTATATCCCCGCATTGTAGAGCGGGGACTCAATGTGACGGTGATACGCCGAACTTCGTATGTACCGAATGATAGCGCTTATATCTGGCGAGGTGTGAAACTTGTAGATATTCCTACTCCCAAGAAAAAATCTTTTGAAGCTATTGTACACACATTTCGTGCTATAAATAAGTCCAAAAGGCTTGGAGCGGATATTTTGCATATCCATGCCATCGGACCAGCTTTGCTTACTCCTTATGCAAAAATGAGGGGGATGAAAGTTGTCTTTACTCACCATGGATCGGATTATGACCGCGATAAATGGGGCTTTGCGGCCAAGGCTATTTTGAGGTTAGGCGAGAGGATGGGATGTGCGTTTGCTGATGAGGTGATAGTAATTTCAGATGTCATCAAAAGTCTGATCGCCAAGAAATATAACCGTACGCAGCATGTACATCTTATATATAACGGCGTGCCCAAGCCTGATGTATGTGATTATCCGGAATATTTCAGTGAGTTGGGCATTGAGAAAGGAAAATATATTCTCGGCATGTGCCGTTTTGTGCCGGAGAAGAATCTTCATCATCTTGTGGAGGCTTTCTCTCAGATTGAAGCAAAGGGTTGTAAACTTGTTCTTGCCGGCGACACTGACTTTGAGGATGAATATTCTCTAAGACTGAAAGAACTGGCAAGGAATCATGGTGTTGTATTAACGGGCTTCATCAAAGGGCGCAGGCTGCACTCTTTGCTTGCGAATTGTCTGTGCTATTGTCTGCCGTCAAGTCACGAAGGCCTGCCGATTGCTTTGCTCGAGGCAATGAGTTATGGCGTGAGGGTAATTGTGAGCGATATTCCTGCCAATCTCGAGGTGGGGTTACCTTTAGTGGATTATTTCCCTTGCGGTGATGTGAGTTCTCTTGCCGAACGGTTGCAAACCGCCGTTGATGCTCCTTTAGAACATGTGGCCTATGATATGGGAAAATATGATTGGGATCGTATTGCCGGGCAGGTGATACAGGTTTATTGTGACTGTGGAAAATAGCTTCTTTTACATCAAAATTCAGAGAACATGGAAAGAATTATATCTGTAGATATTGCAAAAGCGATTTGTATCTACCGTATTGTCAAACAGGTAGTGCAGGTTGGTTCTGATTGTGGTAATCAATAAAAATGAGTGTAGAGGCATTCTTTCAATTCCTACGGTTTTCTCTTGGGCAGACTGAGAAAGAGCCCTCTCTGGAGGCTGCCGACTGGTTGCAACTGTACGAGATGTCGAAGAAGCAGACCCTGCTGGGTATCGCGCTCGACGGCATTAGCCGCATGCAGCATACCAGGCCGCCGAAGGACTTATTGCTGAAATGGATAGGGCAAGTCAAGGTCATCGAGAACTACAATATCCGGATGAACGGGGTCATTGCCGAAATTGGAAAGAAATTCGAGCAAAGAGGTCTTCGCATTTGTCTTCTGAAAGGACAAGGGAATGCCTTGCTGTATCCCGAGCCTCTGCACCGGATGGCCGGGGACATTGACCTTTGGCTGAGCGGGAGGCCGAAAAACATCATTCGTTTTGTACGCAAGCTATCGCCTAAAGAGAAAGCCAGCTATCATCACATAGAGTTTCCGCCGTACAAGACTTTTTCTGTTGAGGCGCATTATCGTCCTTGCTACCTTCATAACTTTGCGCATAACTATCGCTTGCAACGCTTCTTCAAAGAACATTCCGAGGAATGTTTTGCCAATATAACGGCGTGGGGCAGTACTGCGGTGGCTGTCCCGACGGCGGAGTTTAATATTGTCTTTCAGTTAGCCCACATTTTTAATCATCTGTTTCAAGAAGGGATAGGCCTGCGCCAGCTTATGGATTATTTCTTCTTGATGAAGAGATTGGAATTGGCGGTAGATGAGCGAATCAAAATGGGACGGCAATTGCGTAGAATGGGCCTGTTACGTTTTGCCGGAGCTGTGATGTATGTGTTGCATGTGGCGCTGGGGCTTGAAGAATACAAGTGCATCGTGCCGGTCAATGAGGCGCACGGCCGGTTCTTGCTTGAGGAGATATTGCGTGGTGGAAACTTCGGTCGATACGATGATCGTTATGCTCACCGTGCCGGGGGATTGTCGCATAATTGGCGGCGGTTTGTTCGCACATGCCGTTTGTTGAAATACTATCCTTCCGAAGCTTTGTGCGAGCCCTTGTTCCGTTTGTGGCATTGGGGATGGCGCGTTGTGCATAATTAAGAGAATCTGTACTTATTCTCATGTCGGCGGAAAGATCAATTGGTCTTTCCGCCTTTTTGTATCTTGCAGTCACTTTCGTCCGTAAAGTTTTTTATCAAGCGGAACTTGGTGCGTTCGGTAACTTTGTTTATATTTGCAAATATTCATCTTGGTCGCTGCTCGCGATAGTGATGCGCGAGGGTAGGGCAGGGTGGATAAAAAAGTAAAAAGCGATAACCTAAAAACTAAGTATCTATGTTAAACGAAAAGGATAGGGCTTTGTTGAGCGAGAAAGGAATTTCGGAGGAGCAGTTGCAGCAGCAGCTCGCTTGCTTTGAGAATGGTTTCCCTTATCTTAAGCTTTCTGCGGCTGCAAGTATCGAACACGGCATCTTGAAGACTACGGACGATGAACAGGCACGGTATGTGGACGCATGGGAAAGTTATGTGAAGAACAATCATAAGGTGGTCAAGTTTGTGCCGGCATCGGGCGCCGCCAGTCGTATGTTCAAGGATATTTTCGCTTTTGCCGACGGTGAAGCCGAAAGTCCGCAAACGGAATTTGAAAAGAAGTTTTTTGCAGAACTTCATAATGCGGCTTTCTTCTCCGAACTTGATGCCGCCTGTCTTCGTCTGCATGGATGCGGCGTTGACGAGCTCATGGCTGCGGGCAAATATAAAGCCGTGGCCAAGGTGCTGCTTGATGCCGACGGACTGGGATATGGCTGCCTCCCGAAGGGCCTGCTTAAATTTCATCGCTATGCCGAAGAGGCCCGCACGCCGGCGGAGGAACATCTTGCAGAAGGTGCGCTCTATGCGCGGCAGGCTGACGGTACAGTAAATGTGCATTTCACGGTTTCGCCCGAGCATCGCCTTCTGTTTGAGGCCTTGGTAAAGGAAAAATCGGCAGAGCTCGGTAAGAAGTATGATTCGGTCTTCCGTGTGGACTTTTCCGAGCAGAAGGCGAGCACCGATACAGTAGCCGTGAATGCGGACAATACACCTTTCCGGCAGGCCAACGGTGATATGCTCTTCCGGCCCGGAGGACATGGCGCTCTTATTGAGAATCTGAATGACATTAATGCGGATGTTGTTTTTGTCAAGAATATAGACAATGTCGTGCCTGACCGCCTTAAGCGCGATATGGTGCATTACAAAAAACTCTTGGGCGGCGTGCTCGTAACGTTGCAGCAACAGGTCTTTGCCTACCTTGAGAAATTGGACAGCGGTCTTTACAAGATGGCCGATTTGCTGGAAATGTTGCAGTTCGTACAGAAGAAACTCTATTGCAAAAATCCCGGCACCAAATTGCTTGAAGATACCGAGATGGCCATTTATCTGCGCAGGAAACTCAACCGTCCCATTCGTGTCTGCGGTATGGTGCGTAATGTCGGTGAGCCTGGTGGCGGACCTTTCCTGGCGTATAATCCCGATGGTACGATTTCGTTGCAGATTTTGGAAAGTTCTCAAGTTGATATGTCTGACAATACTGCGCGAGAAATGTTTGAGAAGGGAACGCATTTCAACCCCGTTGACTTGGTATGCGGCATACGCGACTACAAGGGGCAGCCTTTTGATCTTACGCAGTACGTAGACCCGCAGACCGGCTTTATCTCGCATAAGAGCAAAGACGGTAAAGAGCTTAAGGCGCTTGAACTCCCCGGATTGTGGAACGGTGCTATGAGTGACTGGAATACAGTGTTTGTAGAGGTCCCCCTTTCTACCTTTAATCCGGTAAAGACGGTCAATGACCTTTATCGCGAACAGCATCAGTAATTAAAACAGAAATAAAATGCAACCGGCCACGGCGTAAGAAAAATTACGCGTGGCCGGTTCCTTTTGGCGAATTCATGTATGTGGTGCTGATGGACATTCAGGTGTTTTATCAGGCGCAAGCCGGCGGGAAGGACGGCTTTTATATGAATATGCTTTAGGCGTTGCTTAAATTACAAAGGGTACTTAATGATTTTGTCGTAATCTGTCTCGAATTCGGTGGGTATTAACATTTCTTGCATTGGGGTCGGATATTTCGTATATTTGCAATAGCGGAAGGGCAGGCCACATGGTCTGCCCTTGTCTTTCGGTCTGTTATAGGCGGAAACAGGCACCGCGCAACCGAAAATGCAAGTAATGTATGTGCAAAATGCAAGTAATGTTTTTCAAAATGCAAGTAGTGCGCGTAAAAATGCAATACTTCGGCGAGAAAATGCAAGTAATGTTTTGGCGCAGCGGACTACTGCAAATGTTGCGGAGGGTTAAATCTGTTAAAGTTTTTCTGCCACCGCGTGCGCGCGGTGGCTCCCCGAAGGTATTTCTCGCGTATTATATGTATAAAAAACATCCGTCTGTTTTGTAATATTTAACAAATGGATGTTTCTCCTGACATAAGGGCACGCAGGCACTCACTTTACTTTTATGTTCCGGCATATTCCTCCTTTATATAAAAATGTGTTCGATATTGGAACTTGGACGGACTGATTGAAAAAAAACGTGAACTTCTTTGGCTGTCACGCTTACTTTTCATAACTTTGCGACAAAGTTCACATATAATATATTTTAATTATTCGCTATGGAAGACCAAAAAAGAGTTTATTCCTTTGGTGCCGGTAAGGCCGAGGGCCGTGCCGATATGCGTAATGAGTTGGGTGGCAAGGGTGCCAACCTGGCCGAGATGAATCTTATCGGCGTGCCTGTGCCTCCGGGCTTTACCATCACGACCGATACGTGTAACGATTATTACAAGATGGGCAAGGAGCAGGTCGTGGCCCTGTTGCGTGAAGATGTTGAGAAGGCCCTGCATGGAACTGAGGAACTGATGGCCTCCAAGTTCGGAGATGTGGAGAATCCTCTGCTGCTTTCCGTACGTTCCGGCGCCCGTGCTTCCATGCCTGGTATGATGGACACGATACTCAACCTTGGCTTGAATGACGAGGTTGTGGAAGGATTGGCCCGCAAGACCGGTAATCCTCGTTTCGCTTATGATGCCTATCGCCGTTTCGTGCAGATGTACGGCGATGTCGTTATGGGGATGAAGCCTGTCAACAAGGACGACATAGATCCCTTCGAGGCTATCATCGACAAGGTAAAGAAAGAGAAGGGCGTAAAACTGGACAATGAGCTGGAGGTAGAGGATCTCAAGCGTCTTGTCGCTCTTTTTAAAGAAGCTATTCAGAAGCAGACGGGCAAGGCTTTCCCGACCAATCCGATGGAGCAGCTTTGGGGTGCCATCTGTGCCGTGTTCGATTCTTGGATGAACGAGCGCGCCATCCTCTATCGTAAGATGGAAGGCATTCCTGCAGAATGGGGTACGGCCGTGACCGTCATGGCGATGGTGTTCGGCAATATGGGCAATACCTCCGCTACCGGCGTATGCTTCAGCCGCGACGCGGCAACAGGCGAGGACATCTTCAATGGTGAGTGGCTCGTAAACGCCCAGGGTGAGGATGTTGTTGCCGGTATCCGTACGCCGCAGCAGATAACCCTTGAGGGCAGCCGTCGTTGGGCTGAACTGCAAGGCATCTCCGAAGAAGAGCGTAAGGCCCAGTATCCTTCAATGGAGGAGGCTATGCCTGAGATTTACCGTCAGCTGGATGCTATACAGACTAAACTTGAGGAACACTACCACGATATGCAGGACATGGAGTTTACCGTACAGGAGGGCAAGCTGTGGTTCCTGCAGACGCGCAACGGCAAGCGTACAGGTGCCGCCATGGTCAAGATTGCTATGGATCTGCTTCGTCAGGGTATGATTGACGAAAAGACGGCTATCAGCCGTTGCGAGCCCAACAAACTTGACGAGTTGCTTCATCCCGTGTTCAGCAAGGAGGCCTTGGCTTCCGCCCAGGAACTTACGCGCGGCCTTCCCGCCAGTCCGGGTGCGGCTTGCGGCCAGATTGTCTTCTTTGCGGAAGACGCTGCCAAATGGCATGCCGATGGCCACAAGGTAGTGATGGTACGTATCGAGACCAGCCCCGAAGACCTTGCCGGCATGGCTGTGGCTGAGGGTATCCTGACCGCACGTGGCGGCATGACCAGTCATGCCGCTGTGGTAGCCCGCGGTATGGGCAAGTGTTGCGTGAGCGGTGCCGGTGCCATCAATGTAGACTATAAGGCCAAGACCGTAGAAATAGACGGCGTCGTACTGAAAGAGGGCGACTACATTTCTCTCAATGGTACCAACGGCCGAGTTTACAAGGGCGAAATCCGTACGCAGGCCGCCGAGTTGTCCGGTGATTTCGCCGCTTTGATGGATTTGTGCGCCAAGTACACCCGCCTGCAGGTTCGCACTAATGCCGATACGCCCCACGATGCGGAAGTTGCCCGCAAGTTCGGCGCTGTAGGTATCGGTCTCTGCCGTACGGAGCACATGTTCTTCGATAAGGAGAAGATTGTTGCCATGCGTGAGATGATTCTGGCAGAAGATCTCGAAGGCCGTCGCAAGGCTCTGGCCAAGTTGCTGCCTTATCAGAAGGAGGACTTCAAGGGTATTTTCCGCGCTATGGACGGCTATCCCGTGAATGTGCGTCTGCTTGATCCGCCTCTCCATGAATTCGTGCCCCACGATGCCAAGGGACAGGAAGAGATGGCCAAGGCTATGGGCGTTACTGTAGAATATATCCGTCAGCGCGTTGACAGCCTTTGCGAGCATAACCCCATGCTCGGTCATCGCGGTTGCCGTCTCGGCAATACCTATCCTTGCATCACTCAGATGCAGACTCGTGCTATCCTCGGCGCCTGCATCGATCTGAAACGCGAAGGATATGACCCGCATCCCGAAATTATGGTGCCCCTGACTGGTATTCTTTATGAGTTCGAGGCTCAGGAGGATGTTATCCGCTCCGAGGCTGCCGAATTGTTCAAGGAAGAAGGTATCGAGATCCCCTTCAAGGTTGGTACGATGATTGAGATTCCGCGTGCTGCCCTGACGGCCGACCGTATCGCTACGCATGCAGAATACTTCAGCTTCGGCACGAATGACTTGACGCAGATGACCTTCGGTTACTCCCGCGACGACATCGCCAGCTTCCTCCCCGTTTATCTGGAGAAGAAGATTTTGAAGGTAGACCCCTTCCAGGTTCTGGACCAGAATGGTGTAGGCCAGCTTATTCAGATGGCCGTAGACAAAGGCCGTTCGGCCCGTCCTGACTTGAAATGTGGCATCTGTGGTGAGCATGGTGGCGAGCCTACCTCTGTCAAGTTCTGTCATAGCGTAGGTCTCAATTATGTCAGCTGCTCTCCGTTCCGTGTGCCTATTGCCCGTCTGGCTGCGGCGCAGGCTGCAGTAGAAGGATGATCCTTGAAAGTTATCTGACTATGTAAGATAAAAAGAAGCGTTGGAGCATTCTGAGCACCAACGCTTCTTTTATTAATATCATTTCTTTAGCTGGTTAGTTTTCAATACAATAGCAGAATAAAATTATGCGTCTGAAAGTAAGAGAGTGTCCGCATTGTCATCGCTTGGTTTCGATCAAGGTTTGTTCTAAATATCTTTTACGTGGTACTGCATTTACCGTTTATTGTAACCATTGCAATACGGAATTAGCTCTTACTAAAGAACCCATACCATTTAAATGGTGTCTATTGGCAGGTTTCTTAAGTACGATGGTTCCAGCAGAGTTCTTTCTGTATGTTCTTAAGTTAGGACTTGTAAAATCATTGTTGTGCGCCGCTCTGATTGGAATTATTGTGATTGGCGTTATATCGTTACTTATATTAGGCAGAATACGATTTAAAAGATTTATAGATTAAAGTTCAATCGTTTATTTCAAACAGATATTATAAGAATTGATTTTATCTGTCTTATAAAATGGTGATGTGTATTTTCGGCAGAATCAGCCTAATGGTTCGGTTATAAGCAACTGCGAGGTTGTTTGTACGGATAGAATAATATGGGCGTGCGAAAGCGTTCGTAATATTCTGTTTAGTGTGGGTTATATAAGAGTTTTAATTGTTGTCCGTTGAATATGGAACGTACTCAATCCATTCAAAATCTGATACAAGTTCCGGACGCTCTATTTTATATGTTTCGCCGCAGCCATTAAGTAAAATGAGGTTCGGCTCAAATGAAATAAGCGACCAATATATGCCACCGTCTGGGTTGAACGTACAGGCATCGGGTTGGAATTTTGTATCGTCAATCTCCAGATCATTGCATGAACGGCTGAAATTGTTCGGTTCTATGTACATGGTGTATTCATCCGTATTTTGGTTCTTCATCATGCGAATGTTCTGAAAAAATAGTGTTCCTTTGTTGTTGCTTCTTGCCGCCGCCGCACGGATATATACCATGGAAGGATTTATCATATAAACGAACATATGGCGGTTTGTGTTTACTTCACAATATATCATATTGTCTGAAATACCATATCCGGCTCCGAGACGCCACTCCTGCAAACATCTTCCAACATCCAGACTCGTTTTGCACTGTGCCATTTCATAGGGTCTTGCTATTTTTATTTCTTCCACTTTTCTTAGGGAGTAGCCGTGAATATTTAATTGTCCGTCCTTTTCAATAATTGTCAGTGGTTCTATGTCAGAAGATGTGGTGACGGTGCCATTGGGCATAAAGATAGTTTTGCTTGAAATACCGGCAGATGGAATTTCCAGAATTGCCTGCATGGTACTATCAGCGTGGAAGTAAAAAATGCAGATGGAATCCGTAATTACGGCTTCGGCATTGTCACTACTCCAGACTCCTTTGTAGAGAGAGAAGTTGGAAGTAGCATTCGCAGTATAGAATGTAACTAAGATTGTGAGAAAGGAGATGAAGGTTCTTTTCATTGGGGGTGTAATGCTGATTAATAAAGTTAAAGACCGACTTGCCCTAACGAGAAATTACCCATAATGCGGCTTCTGTCTACATTCCCTTTGATGCCGGGAATACTGCCGGTTGAAGAATATTGCCACATGATGTAGTTCTTGCCATCTTTTAAGGTTGGTTGAGAACTTTGGTCGTATTTGGCAATCATCCAATGGTAGTTCTTGAACTTTCCGGCCAAATGGCGATTATAGAAATTCTGGTAGGAATAGAGCAATGGCTTCTTCCCATAATGCGACTCAACCAATCTTATAAGTTCGGCAAGGTCTTCTATGAATTTTGTTTCAGAAACAGAACCGCGGTGTTCTATGTCAATGATGGGGACAAGGTCTTGTTCATCGGCCAATATATTATTCTTGATGTTTTGGAACTGCACTTGCGGACTTACATTCGGACGGTAGAAATGATAGCTTCCGACACTTAGACCTACACGTTTGGCCTCCATGAGATTATATCTGTAAGTATCGTCCACGTAAGAGGCTCCTTCCGTTGCTTTCATGTAGGCGTATGATATGCGTGCGCCGCCTGCTACTTGATTCCAGTCTATTCGTCCCTGATAGTGGCTTACATCAATGCCTTCCCGTGTATGCGTATTGATATGCCCGTTGCTCTTCGCTTTTTCTTCTAAAGGTTCTGCGGGTGTTATTCTTCTTTCTTGAACTGCCTTGGCTACCATTTGATCGGGTTCTATGATATAGGCCATACCTGTGTCGTAGCGGCTGTGCTTGTTCTTCTTGCGGCCATAAGCAGCCGAGGTGGACAACAAGATAAAACAGAAGAATAATGTGGAACTAAAACGGAGAGACATGGTATTGGAAGGGTGAAAGTGAAATAATATTATTCGCAGCAAAATTACATTTTTCTTTTATATGGTGAATTGTCTATTATATTAATAAGTGTTTACTAACGAAAGTTCTGTCATGGTGATAGTAAAAAAATGCCATAGATATGGTTCTTACTTCGTTTTTCGCTTTCTCGGAATGGTCGCGATTCGAAAAATATGCCTAACTTTGTAGGCAATTATTAAATAACCATTATGATAAAGATAACTTTTCCGGATGGTTCTGTTCGCGAATATGAAAATGGCGTGACAGGACTTCAGATAGCTGAAAGCATATCGTCGCGTTTGGCACAGGAAGTATTGGCTTGCGGAATTAATGGCGAAACGGTTGAATTGAATCGGCCGATCCATGAGGACGCGGCTATTCAACTCTATAAGTGGGACGATGAAGAAGGAAAACACGCCTTTTGGCACACTTCCGCCCATTTGATGGCTGAAGCCATGCAGGAATTGTGGCCTGGCACTCAGTTTGGGATAGGCCCTGCCATAGAGAGTGGCTTTTACTATGATGTCATGCCTCCTGCTGGAGTCACCATCTCTGAGGGCGATTTCCCGAAAATAGAGAAGAAAATGCAGGAACTCGTGGCTCGTAAAGAGGCCCTTGTGCGCGAGGATGTTACAAAGAAAGACGCTTTGGATTTCTTTGCAGAACGTGGTCAGACATATAAAAATGAACTGATAGAAGAGCTTGAGGACGGACATATTACAACTTATACTCAAGGACGGTATACGGATTTATGCCGCGGCCCGCACTTGATGTCTACGGCTCCCATCAAAGCTGTTAAGGTAATGGCTGTAAGTTCCGCGTATTGGCGTGGCGATGAAAAGCGTCCGCAGATGACGCGTGTGTATGGCATCTCTTTCCCCAAGAAAAAACTTTTAGATGAGTATCTGCAGCTTTTGGAGGAAGCCAAGCGCCGCGATCACCGTAAGATTGGTAAGGAGATGGAACTCTTTATGTTCTCCGAACTTGTAGGCAAAGGACTTCCTATGTGGCTGCCAAAAGGTACAGCACTTAGATTGCGCCTTGAGGATTTCTTGAAGAAAATTCAGAAACGTTATGGTTATCAGCAGGTAATGACTCCGCATATAGGCTCGAAGAATCTGTATGTGACTTCCGGTCATTACGCAAAATACGGCAAAGATTCTTTCCAGCCTATTCACACCCCCGAAGAAGGTGAAGAGTACATGCTTAAACCTATGAATTGCCCGCATCATTGTGCTATCTTTGCCTGGAAGCCTCGTTCCTATAAGGATTTGCCTCTTCGTTTGGCTGAGTTCGGTACAGTTTATCGTTACGAGCAAAGCGGAGAACTTCATGGTCTGACGCGCGTTCGTGGTTTTACGCAGGACGATGCTCATATTTTCTGTCGTCCCGATCAGGTGAAAGATGAGTTTCTTCGTGTGATGGATATCATTATGATAATTTTCAATGCGTTGAAGTTTGATAAATTCGAGGCACAAATTTCTTTGCGTGATAAGGTAAATCGCGAGAAGTATATTGGCTCTGAGGAAAATTGGGAACGTGCCGAGCAGGCTATCATCGAGGCTTGCGAGGAAAAGGGATTGCCGGCTCATATAGAATATGGTGAAGCAGCATTCTATGGTCCGAAACTTGATTTCATGGTGAAGGATGCGTTAGGACGTCGCTGGCAGTTGGGAACCATTCAGGTAGACTACAACCTGCCCGAACGCTTCCAATTGGAATATACGGGTTCGGATAATCAGAAGCACCGGCCTGTGATGATTCACCGTGCACCGTTCGGCTCGATGGAACGTTTCGTGGCCGTGCTTATCGAACATACTGCCGGTCATTTCCCTCTTTGGTTAATGCCCGATCAGGTGGCGGTCTTGCCTATTTCCGACAAGTTCAATGAATACGCCCATCAAGTATGTAAGGAACTTGATATGCAGGATGTGCGTGCCTACGTTGATGACCGTTCGGAAAAGATAGGCCGAAAGATTCGCGACAACGAGATGAAGCATATTCCATATCTTCTTATTGTTGGCGAGAAAGAAGCTGCCGAAGGTACTGTTTCTGTCCGCAAACAAGGTGAGGGTGATCAAGGAAGTATGAGTGTTGCTGATTTTGCGAAGAAAATTTGTACAGAGGTCGCTGAAATGACAAAAAACTATTAACTTTGCAACCGCTAAAACAAATAGGTGGCAGTCAACTCATAAAAGACTACTTAAAATATCTGAATGAAGAACGACAAAATGAAGTACAAGTACCGCATAAACGAGCAGATACGCTCGCGTGAGGTACGCATAGTGGGAGATGATGTGGAAGCAGTGGTTCTTCCCACGCACAAAGCTCTTCAGTTGGCCGAACATAAAGGTTTGGATTTGGTGGAGATTTCTCCTAATGCCCAGCCCCCGGTCTGCCGTTTAATTGATTATTCTAAATTTCTCTATCAGCAGAAGAAACGTCAGAAAGAGTTGAAGGCAAAGCAAGTAAAGGTCGAGGTTAAAGAAATACGTTTCGGACCTCAGACCGACGAACATGACTATAACTTTAAGCTGAAACATGCCAAGGAGTTCCTGTCCGATGGCGACAAGGTAAAAGCTTATGTGTTCTTCCGTGGTAGAAGTATCCTTTTTAAGGAACAGGGCGAAGTCTTATTGTTACGTTTTGCCAGTGATCTGGAGGATTATGGTAAGGTTGAGCAGATGCCTGTTTTGGAAGGTAAGCGTATGATAATATTCATTGCTCCTAAAAAAACTCCGGCTGTCAAGAAAACAGAGGAAGTCGCAGAGAATGCTCATGTGCCTGAAAAGGTTAAGGCTGCTCCCAAGGTTAAGGCTCCTAAGGAATATTTAGGACCGAAAGTTGAGGGTGAAGATTTCTGAGCTGTCTTGTCTCTGTAAATAGGTAAAATCAGAAGAAGCGCGCCTGTGTTTGGTATCTCACGCAGCCGCTAATATTAATAAATTAAAACAAAAAGAAAATGCCAAAAGTAAAGACTAATTCCGGTGCCAAAAAAAGGTTCACCCTTACCGGAACGGGTAAGATTAAGAGAAAGCATGCTTTCCACAGTCACATTCTGACGAAGAAGACGAAGAAGCAGAAGCGTAATCTGGTTCATGTCGGTCTCGTAGATAGCACGAATGTTCGTCAGGTGCGCGAATTGCTTTGTCTGCGTTAATCAATTCTAATCTTCACCCTATTTAGTTACAAACTGATTGTTCAGCACAAAGTTCGTTAGTTATTGCAACGGCGCTAACAATCTAAAAGAAAAAAGTTATGCCAAGATCAGTAAATCACGTTGCTTCAAGAGCAAAGAGAAAGAGAATTCTCAAATTAACCCGCGGTTACTATGGTGCGCGCAAAAATGTGTGGACTGTTGCTAAAAATACTTGGGAGAAGGGTCTTACTTATGCATTCCGTGACCGTCGTGCCAAGAAGCGTAACTTCCGCGCATTGTGGATCCAACGTATTAATGCAGCAGCTCGTCTTGAGGGCCTTTCTTACTCTCAGTTGATGGGTAACCTTCACAAGGCTGGTATAGAAATTAACCGTAAGGTCCTTGCCGACCTTGCAGTGAATAATCCTCAGGCTTTCAAGGCAATTGTAGAGAAGGTAAAATAAGAGATTTTATTCTCTTCTGATAGTTAGAGCGTGTTACATTTTGTGGCGCGCTCTTATTTAATATGTGTTTTCTATAAGTAATTAAGAATTTCTGTTATGAGTGATGGTAATTACAATAAGAACTTGCTTCCCTACAATAATTATCAAAGTGGAGTGCGTGCCGGTCGTTCACAAATGAGAGTGAAGGTAATCGAAACGTTCAAACAATGGTATATCAGTACTTATCCTCTATCAGACGATAAAGCTGTTACTGCAGCAGTGGAATCTTTTCGTGCCATGCTTCCCCAATAGCAGGTTATCTGAGCGGAATACATTGTCTTGTAATAATGTACTTTTTCATGTTTGAAAATTCCCTGTATTCTTCGTCATAGAGTTTGGATAAGGCCGATAATATTATGTATGAGTGGTGTAAATAGATAAAATAGAAGTAAAAAGTATATTTTCTCGGGTAAAAGTTACCATCTTATAAGAATATTTCTTAATATTGCATTTGCAAATATTAGGAAAGAAAAAGATTAATTGTTGTATGACGAATACTCGAAAGCCTCCCTTCCTCAGCATGACATTATTAGGAGATGCCATGCTGGGAGTTGTTCTTTACGGATTATTCTTATTGCTTTACGATAAATTCGATAGTTCAGCCTCCAAGGCATCTACTATTATAGTGGGGATTACGTATCTGTTTATAGTGTTCAACAGTGGTGCTATATTGTTCAAACGTAATACACGGAAATGGGAGATACCTCTTTTAATATTGAAGAATACGTTAAAGTTTACGGTTTTGTCCTTGATATTGCTGAATGTCAGTAATATGATGGTGCTTCCCGTGAGTGGAATGGTTTGCTTCTTTGGAGTACAGTTTATATCCTCTTCCATTTACCGTTTGGCGATTTATAAGGCGGTTAAGATATATCGTTCGAAAGACAGTCATAGTAAGAAGACCATACTCGTAGGCAGCACTTCCAATAATCAGGAACTATATAGAGAGCTATGTGGCAGTCCATATTCGGGATATAGAGTTGTGGGGTATTTTGATCATGAACTCAATGCCGAATTTCCGTCAGAATGTCCTTATTTGGGGAAACCGGAGGCTGTCATAGATTACCTGGCTGTCAATAGGGATGTTCATGAGGTATATTGTTGCCTACCTTCTAAAGATAAGGCCGTGATACTTCCCATCATTCATTTCAGCCTTAATAATTTTATCAACTTCTATAGTGTGCCCAATGTCAGAAATTACCTCTACAACCGAGTGAGTTTCTGTATGATAGGTAATGTTCCCTACCTAAGTCTCAATGTAAGTCCTCTGAGAAACTTAGAAAAGCGGATGGTTAAACGACTTTTTGATGTCATATTTTCCCTGGTTTTCCTGTGTACTTTGTTCCCTATAATATTTCTGGTTGTCGCGGTTATTACGAAAAGTACGATGCCGGGACCGATATTCTTTAGGCAAAGACGGAACGGGCTAAATGGAAAACCATTCACTTGCTTGAAATTCAGAAGCATGCGTGTAAATGCAGACTCGGATAAGTTGCAGGCAACTAAGAACGATCCCCGTAAGACGAAATGGGGAAATATTATGCGTAAGACCAGTATTGACGAATTACCGCAATTCATCAATGTTTTGTTAGGAGATATGAGCGTGGTAGGACCGCGCCCACATATGGAGAAGCATACCGATGAATATTCCAAACTTATTGACAAATATATGATGCGTCATCTTGTTAAACCGGGTATTACTGGATGGAGTCAGGTAACGGGTTTTCGGGGTGAAACGAAGGAACTTTGGCAGATGGAAGGACGTGTCCGAGGCGATATTTGGTATATGGAGCATTGGAGTTTCGGGTTGGATTTGCTTATTATCTACAAAACAATAGCCAATGCCATAAAGGGAGATAGTGACGCCTATTGATATTGCTGGAATGTGTAGGATTGAAAAGAACTATTTCGTGTAGTTTCGGATTTTGAAAAGCTTCCTGTATTTGAGTATATGGTCAGAAACCGTTAGGCATTGTACCCGATATTTTGCCGTCTATAGAGTATTCCGGTATTAGAGTTCAGATAGTTATGGCGTATTGGAAAATTGAATGTAGAGTCTGCGTATGTATATGTACAGGTGCATGAATATGCCTTTTTTTAGCGAAGGTAATTCCTTTGGCATAATAAAAACTCTTTTATTTGAGCTAAAGTAGAGTTTTTTCAGTAAATTTGCGAACCCAAAACATAATTACAATATCTTAGACAATGATTTCAATTCTAATACCGGTCTATAATTATGACTGTTCGGCGCTTCTTAAAGATCTGTCCCGACAGGCCGGCAGCCTCAAAGAAGAATTGAAAGGTGAATTTGATTATGAGATAATATTGGCCGATGATGCCTCTACGGAAATAGAACTGCGACAGCGCAATATGGCGGCAGCATCGTCTTCTGGCTGTATTTATTTTGAACAAAAGAAGAATACAGGCCAGGCCTATTTGCGTAATGCCATGGTCGATATGGCACGTTTTGATTATCTGCTGATGATTGATGCCGATGCTGAGGTCTGTACGGATGATTTTATTCGTTGTTATTGGAACGGTCGGGATAAGGGCGATGTCATTTGTGGCACCTTACGAAACCCGGAAGGTGCGGCCCCTAAGGGGTGCGAACTTCGTTATCGTTATGAGAAGCAGGCTGAGAAATTACGTAGTGCGGCTCTTCGTGAAAAAGATCCTTATAACTCGTTTTCTGCGTTTAATGTCATGTTTCGTCGCGATGTTTTCATGAACATCCGCTTTGATATGCGTTGCACGGAATATGGTCACGAAGATACATTGATGGGGCTTATGCTTCGGGAACAGGCGTATACCGTGGTTCATACCGACAATCCGTTAGTACACAAGGGGCTTGACAGTAATGATTCATTCCTGAGAAAAACGGAGACAGCCTTGCGTATGCTTCACAGATTAGGGTCGCCGCTGCAAGAGCACACCGGTGCCTCTCGAGTAGCAGCTAAACTCGAGAAGTGGCATCTCAAAGGCGCGACTAAATCGCTATATATACTTTTCAGAAATCTTCTTCGAAAGAATTTGTTGGGGGCTCATCCTTCTATCCTTCTGTTTCAGTTATATAAGTTAGGCTATTATTGTACTTTAAAGGATTAATGCTTGCCTGGGATTTTCGGGTAATGCTCCTATAAAAAAGATTACATTTTCCCTTGGCGCCAGCCATGGAATCTGCTAAATTTATGTAACTTTGCATTGTTTAAGGATTCATCTTGTGCGTTTAGCCGTATTTGCTTGATTCCTACATCTGTCCAACAAAGCAAAGGAGCCACATGAAACTCATTTTAATGACAACTCCCTATTTTTTTGTCGAAGAGCACCAGATACTGACCGCATTCTTCGATGAGGGACTTGAACTCCTGCATTTACGGAAGCCCAATACCGAACCAGTATATTCGGAACGCCTCTTGTCGCTAATCCCCGACCATTACCGTAAGAATATAGTAGTGCATGACCATTTCTATCTGAAGAACGAATATAATTTGCGTGGTATTCACTTGAATTATCGGAATCCCGAAGTTCCGCCCAATTATAAAGGAACAAGAAGCTGTTCTTGCCATTCCATCGAAGAATTGATGAATAGTAAGAAGATTTATGATTATGTGTTCTTGTCGCCGGTTTTCGACAGTATCTCGAAGGATGGATATGAAAGTCGTTTTCCTGCAACTGATTTGAAGGAACTGGGCAAGAAGAGGATAATCGATAAGAAAGTAATGGCTTTGGGCGGCGTCGATATGGATAATCTGCCGCTGCTTAAGGAATATGGTTTTGGTGGCGCTGTTGTTTTGGGAGCCGTATGGAACCGCTTCAATGTCTACCAGACATCGAACTTCAAGGAACTAATTCATCATTTCCGTAAACTGCGCAAGGCTGTGAAATCGCTTTAGCGCGTGAGAAAATTCATTTTGAAAGCAACATAATCACTTAAAGACTTCCTATAATGAACAACAATTCCTTTATGGTATTCTCCGGCAGAGCTTCGCGCTATTTGGCAGAGAAAATCTGTGCTGAACTGAACTGCTCCCTGGGCAACTTGACGGTAACAGAATTTGCCGATGGCGAATTTGAGGTATGTTATGAAGAGTCCATCCGTGGGCGCGATGTCTTCCTTGTGCAGTCTACGTTTCCCAACTCCGACAATCTTATGGAATTATTGCTGATGATAGATGCGGCCAAGCGTGCTTCGGCGCATAAAATCTCTGCAGTGATACCTTATTTCGGTTGGGCGCGTCAGGATCGTAAGAGCAAGCCGCGTGTATCTATTGCTGCGAAGTTGGTGGCCGACCTCCTCAGTGTGGCAGGTATTGACCGCGTTATAACAATGGATCTTCACGCCGACCAGGAACAAGGATTCTTTAATGTACCTGTCGATCATCTTTATGCTTCGACTATTGTGGCTCCGTACATTAAACAACTTCAGCTGCCCAATTTGTGTATTGCTACTCCGGATGTAGGTGGTTCGAAACGTGCGGCTTCATATGCAAAGTACTTGGATTGTCCCATGGTTCTTTGCAACAAGAGCCGTAAGAAGGCCAATGAGGTGGCAAGCATGCAGATCATCGGTGATGTGAAGGGCATGGATGTTGTTCTGATTGATGATATAGTGGATACTGCCGGTACGATAACCAAGGCGGCAGACTTGATAATGGCGAATGGTGCTAATAGTGTCCGTGCCATTGCAAGCCATTGCATCATGTCCGGGCCTGCCGATGAACGCGTGGAGAAGTCCGCTCTTCAGGAAATGGTATTTACGGACAGCATTCCCTATCGTGGCAGATGCAAGAAGGTCAAGGAACTGAGTGTTGCCGGTATGTTTGCAGAAACCATTCGCCGGGTGATGGATAACAAGAGCATATCCTCCCAATACATTCTTTAATATCGCGCGTTGTCGCACTAATAACAGGCGTTACGGTTCGGGATGTTTTTTCATCCCGGACCGTGCGTTTTTGGAGGTATATCCGCAACGTTTAAGGCAGGGAGCGGCACTACTTTCTCTTTTCTCTTGTATCAATGCCTGTGGAGTATATGGATACCGGAGGCGGCTTCTTTCAAGCCATCTTTGCGATCAGTAGAAAATCTTCGGTTGTAATACGCCAAGGCCAATAAGTATGTACAATATTCTAACAATCAGTTGCTCTTAGTTTCAAAAAGTAAAGAAAGCCTCCCGAGTGTATTGTCTTGCAACTAATCCGGGAGGCTTTATGTCAATTGAAAAGTTCTATCTTTTCTATCAGATGTGGATGAGTGGTAAATGAAATGTATTTCTTATGCTGCAATCTTCCTACAATAATTCCCAGATGGATATTGAACTTTGGTTCATTACTTTGGATTTTAGTGGATTGGTAAATAATGATCGGGATAATTGTCTGAAAGGAGAAAGAAAAGGGATCCGAATCCCTCCGAGTACCACTACTGAACCTAAAGTATGAATGTAATTCGGTATCGAAGAACAGTTTCATTACTCTGAAACAGTGGCAAGGGTGGGTAGTGCAAAATCGAAGATAATACGAAATATACCTATTTAATCTATAATGATGTGAAGATTGAGAATATCCGCGGAATAGCCGTAGTTCAGCGGATGTACTTGTAAACCTCGAAGTCTGTAATATGTAAAGGGTGGGGTGAAGGCGATGGGGTGTTTGGGTGCGTATCACGGATAAGCCACAAATACAAAAATGAGTTAAAATAGTAGCAGTATTGCCCTTTTATAGTGGGACGGGATGGCGCAAATGTGGCAAAAAGCATCCTTATGCGCGGCGATTTTTAAGTATTTTTGGTATTGGGGGATTTCTCGTCAAGGCTTGGTGAGAAATGAAAGTAATATATTTTGAAATGCAATTATTGCATTTCAAAATTGGAGTAACCTATAATAAAATGCAAGTAATGCTTTTTGCGCTTCCACTACTTGCATTTTTCCGTAAAATATGGGCCTTGACGGTTCGGAAGTGCTTCGTATTGAAATATTTAAGGGGCGGATTATTTTAATCCGCCCCTTGTGTAGTACAAAGATAATATATTTTTAGCTTGAAAGCAAACGGGGCAGATTTTACGCCATTCTACGGCAAATGTCGGGACTTTCGGGAATCAGGAAGTCCGTATGGCTTGCTCCGGAGTTTATTGCAGCGAACCGCCTACTATATCGAGAAGTTCGGCAGTGATGGCCTGCTGTCGGGTCTTGTTGTAGGTCAGGGTCAGTTCGCGCAGCAGATCGTCGGCGTTGTCCGTGGCCACCTGCATGGCAATAACGCGCGCACCGTGCTCGCTGGCCAGACTGTCGAGAACGGCCGTGTATATTTTCAGATGGAGCGTCTTGGGTATCAGGTTGGCTATGATGTCTTCAACGGTGGGTTCTATGATATAATTTGCCTGATAGTCGCCGGTCGTTGAGGTCGTCGGCACGTTGTCATTCAAACTTATGGGCAGGAAATTTTCCTGGGTAAGAATCTGCGAGCCGGCGCTCTTGAAATGGTGGTAGATGAGCTCCACGCGATCCGTCGCTCCACTTTTGTATAGTTCCATCAGTTCTTCGCTCAGTTGTGCGGCTTGGGCGTAGGCAGGCTTCTCAAGCATCGTCGAAAGATCCTTGCAGTTACCGTAGCCCAATTTTCGGACAGCGTCATACCCCTTCTTGCCGATGGCGTATACGTGTGAAATCTCGATGCCTTGTCTCTTGTATTCTTCGCTTTTTTTGCGCAGCAATTTGATGGCGTTTGCGTTAAAACCGCCGCAAAGGCTGGAATTAGAAGTATAGATGACAAGGGCTACACGCTTGACTTCCTTTACGATGGAGTAGGGCGTGGCAAATTCTTCGTCCAGATGGGTTGCGAACGTGGACATTATTCTCTCAAGCTGCAACTTGTAGGGCGACATGCTCCCGATGGCCTGCTGCGCCTTATGCAGTTTGGACGAAGCGACCATCTTCATCGCGCTGGTAATCTTGCGCGTATTGTTGACTGAGGCTATTCGTGTTTTTACTTCTTTGAGTGAAGCCATTTCTATTCTGTTTTAGGCCCTCCCTTTGTCCCGTCAAAGGGACAAAGGGAGGAGACTGTGACAACAGTGGTGATTCGGGTATTTCCGTATGCTGCGTTAGTATTGTCCGGCAATATCCGCGGCTACCTGTTCTATAGTCTTGCAGACCTCATCGTCGAGTTTTCCGTTCTTGATTTTCACAAGTACATCCTCGCTGTGGTTTGCGCGAATCACTTGCAGGAAGTTCTCCTGGAAGTCGCGGACTTTGCTTAAAGGCACATTCTTCAGCAGACTATGGGTTCCGCAGTACAATATGGCCACTTGTTCGGCTACAGGCATCGGGCTATATTGGGTCTGTATGAGCAGCTCGTTGTTCTTGCGGCCGCGGTCGATGGTCATGGCGGTGACGGGATCCATGTCGGAAGAGAACTTCGAGAATGCTTCCAGCTCACGGTATTGCGCCTGGTCTATCTTCAGGGTGCCTGCAATCTTCTTCATGCTCTTTATCTGCGCGGCGCCGCCTACGCGGCTTACGGAGATACCGACATCGATGGCAGGTCTGAAGCCCTGGTTGAAGAGGTTGGAGTCCAGATAAATCTGACCGTCGGTAATTGATATGACATTGGTCGGGATGTATGCCGATACATCACCGGCCTGCGTCTCGATGATGGGAAGGGCCGTCAACGAACCGCCTCCCTGCACTTTTCCTTTGAGGCACTCGGGAAGGTCGTTCATCTTCTCGGCGACCTCTTTCTGAGTGTTGATTTTGGCGGCTCGCTCCAACAGGCGCGAGTGGAGGTAGAACACATCTCCGGGATAGGCTTCGCGGCCGGACGGTCTGCGGAGAATAAGGGAGACCTCGCGATAGGCAACGGCTTGCTTTGACAGGTCGTCATATACGACTAAGGCGTGCTTGCCGCGATCGCGGAAGAATTCTCCGATGGCAGCTCCGGCAAAAGGCGCAAAATACTGCATGGCGGCTGGCTTGGCGGCGGTGGCGGACACTACGACCGTGTACGGCAACGCTCCGCGTTCCTTCAGCGTGTTGACGATGGAGGCGACGGTCGAGGCCTTCTGCCCTATGGCCACATAAATGCAATAGACGGGGTCGCCGTTCTCGTAGTTTTCTTTCTGGTTGATGATGGTGTCTATGGCGATGGCGGTCTTGCCCGTCTGTCTGTCACCGATAATCAGCTCGCGCTGGCCGCGGCCTATGGGTATCATCGAGTCAACCGCCTTGAGGCCGGTCTGCAGGGCTTGGTTTACCGGTTCGCGATAGATGACTCCCGGTGCTTTGCGGTCAAGAGGCATGAGGTATTTTTCGCCGGTAATGTCCGGGCCGCCGTCGAGAGGACATCCGAGAGGGTCAATGACGCGCCCCAGGATATTCTCGTTGACTTCGATGGAGGCGACGCGGCCGGTACGTTTCACGTGTTGCCCCTCCTTGATTCCTTCTGTCGGGCCTAAGAGCACGACTCCGACATTGTCTTCCTCAAGGTTCATGGCTACTGCCATGACACCGTTCTCGAATTCTATCAATTCGTTCTCTGTAACTCCGGAAAGCCCGTATATGCGAGCCACACCGTCGCCCACGGTCAGAACAATACCGACTTCTTCAAACTTTATATTCGTATCGATGTTCTTCAGTTGCTGCAAAAGGACTTCGGATACTTCACTGGGTTTGATATTATTTGGCATATCAGTTATTTATCAATAAATAAGGACACTGTCGTCCCGATTCTTAATTTAGTTCCTTATGGTTCGGTGTAGCTTTGCCAACTGTGTGCGCAAACTTGCATCAAGTTGATAGGTGCCGTATTCCAGTATGAAACCGCCCATTATCTCCTTATCCACCTGAATATCGAAATCCACAAGACGATTGCTCTCTTTCTCTACGATTCTTTTCAGTTTCTCACAGACAGAATCACTCACTGGAACGGGAACCGTAAGTTTACTCTTCAGGATATTCTTATCTTCCCTGTATAGTGTAATATAGCTGTTTGCGATAAACACCATATAATCGGCACGCCGATGTTCCACCAGCAATTCGTAGAAGCGTTGTATGGAACGGGTGGTCGTACTTTCTCCGCCGGTGGCACTTTTCAGCAGTTCTATTTTGGCTGCATCCGTGTATACGGGATTTTTAAGTGCTTCCTGTAAGGCCGGTACGCGTCGGAAGTTTTCCGACAGTATCTGCATTTCCTCATATACCTTTTGCTCTTCCCGATTCTCAGTGGAGAACTTCAGCAGAGACTTTGCATAGCGAGTAGAGATGACACCTATGTCCATAATCTTTTAAGTCGTTTAAGAGTGAGTTGCCTCATTGAGCAGTTTTTCGATGAAAATTTCCTGCTCGGAGTCTTTTTCGAGTTGGCGCCTCATGATTTTCTCAGCAATTCCCACTGAAACATCAGCTACGACACTGCGAATGTCTCGCAGAGCATTCTCCTTCTCTACAGAAATTTGCATTCGCGCATCTTTCAGAAGTTTGGTGCCTTCTATCTGAGCCTGCTCCTTTGCTTCCTTAATGATGCTGTCACGCGTTGCCATCGCTTCCTTGAGGATTTGTGCCTGCTTTTCCCGAGCTTCTCTGAGAATGGCCTCGCTTTCTGACTTTATATTAGCTAACTTCTCATTGGCTTCACGCGCGTTCTTCAAAGATTCGTCGATAAAGTCCTTGCGGTCTTCCACCATTTTTATGATGACGGGGAAACCGTATTTGGCCATTATTCCGAATACGATGAAGAAGGCGATGAACATCCAAAAGAGCAAGCCCAAGTCAGGACTTAAAATGGATGGCAGATTCATAAATTGCTGTATTTAAGTGAATATTTAGATGAAGAGACAAAGCAGGCAAACGATAACGGCGAAGAGGGCTACACCTTCTACCAGTGCCGCAACGATAATCATGTTCGTACGGATGTCGCCGGTCGATTCCGGCTGACGGGCTATGGCCTCCATTGCCGAACTACCAATGCGGCCGATGCCGAGGCCGGCGCCTATTGCTGCGATACCAGCACCGATGCCGGCGCCCAATTTTGCAATACCTGCTGCTTCTAATAATGCTAATAAGAACATAATGCTTAAATTTTTAATGGTTGTACTTTGTATGATTTGTTTGTAATATCTTTATTTGGAGTGGTGGGCGGGGTGTGCCAGCCCGATGAAGACGGCGCTGAGCATGGTGAAGACATACGCCTGGATAAAGGCTACCAGCAGTTCCAGACAATTCATGAAAATCATAAGAATAAAGCTGACAAACGAGAGAGAGGCGCCGATGGCAAAGCCTAACTGGCAGGTGATGAATATAACACATGTCAGTGACAGGATAATGGCGTGGCCACCCATCATGTTGGCGAATAAACGCACCATCAGGGCGAACGGTTTCGTGAATATGCCAAACAGTTCGATGACGGGCATCATGGGAACCGGCACCTTCAGCCATGTGGGTACTTCCGGCCAGAATATTTCTTTCCAGTATTCTTTGGAACCGAAGATATTTACGATAAGCAGAGTGCAGACTGCTAGGAAGAACGTAATCGTAATGTTACCGGTAACATTGGCGCCTCCCGGGAAAATGGGAAGCAGGCCTAAAAGATTGGTGATGAAGATAAAGAAGAAGGCCGTAAGCAGGAACGGTGCGTAAGGCTTGTATTTGTCCTCTCCGATGCTCGGTTTGATAATATCGTCATTGACCATCATGACGAACATCTCGACCAAGCCTACAAAGCCTTTGGGGGCGTCTTCACTTCTGTCGCGTCCCTTATACCAGCGCGCCGAACCTACAAATATAATCAGCATGAGAATCACTACTAACCATATTTGTATGACATCTTTGGTCATGGAGAAGTCCAACGGCCGTATGGGGCCATGGGCTGTCTGTTCGTATATTTTCCCGCTGTTACTTTCTATAAAGAAACCTTCATGACTTTGTCCATGAGACAATCTTGACGAACTGAAGATATGCCATCCGGAATTTTCTCCTTTGACGATAACAGGTAGAGGAATAGAGATGTGGTGCTGGTTCCACGTGGTGATATGCCATTCGTAGGAATCGCTCATGTGTCCCAGGACAATCTCCTTCACATCGATGTTTTCCTGACTGTCACCCTCGGCTTTTGCCATATTATTGAACAGGGCAAAGATAAGGACTAAGGCGAATAGTCTCAGATTTATATTACGGAATATCTTCATTACTTATTTTTCTTTATTTTTTCTTCGCGAATACAATAGATACTATTGGTTATTATTGATACGAAGTAGAATGCGACCAAATTGATGGCAAACAGCAGCATATCGTTGTTTATGAGGAGACCGTAGCACGTGAATATCATCATCGAGAGCAGCAGGCGCAATAGCTTGCTGGCCAAGTAGTAGGTCGGTATGGACTTACTGCCACTTCGGTGCAGTTTATTGAAGATGATCAGCGATACGAGATTATAGGTAAAGAAGAATGTCGCAAGTATGGTAATGGGAAGAGCCTGCCTGATGGCATCTCCTCCATAAACCTTAGTTTCTATCAATAGTAATAATGGGCCTAATAGATAATATATCAGGGCCATTATTAATGATATTTTTACAACTTTCATTCTTATTCCTTGCTGAAGTCATTCAATATCGTTCACTGCTCAGAGTTCGACACAAATCGACACTTCGTTCTGAGACACCTCGATAAATCCGCTTTGAATATTCTGGATATATGGTTGTGCTCCTTTACATTCTAATTTCCCTGTTGTCAGGCTGGATATGATAGGTGCGTGGCGATTGAGAATCTCGAACTGTCCTTTACTGCCAGGAACAGACACACTATCCACATCACCTGTGAACAGTATCTTTTCCGGGGAAACAATGGAAACGTGCATATAACAGCGGGTATTAATAACTTATTGGGCCGATGAAAGCAGTTTCTTGCCTTTTTCGATAGCTTCGTCAATCGTACCGACATTCAGGAACGCCTGTTCGGGCAAGTAGTCTACTTCTCCGTCCAAAATCATGTTGAAGCCACGGATACATTCTTCGATAGGAACCATTACACCCGGAACGCCCGTGAATTTCTCTGCAACGGTAAACGGTTGACTTAAGAAACGTTGTACCCTACGTGCTCTATTTACCGTCTCACGGTCTTCATCGGACAGCTCGTCCATTCCGAGAATGGCTATAATATCCTGCAGCTCCTTGTATTTTTGGAGAATCTGTTTAACACGTTGTGCGCAATCATAGTGCTCCTGACCGATAATATTAGGGTCAAGTATTCGGGAGGTGGAGTCCAGAGGGTCTACGGCCGGGTATATTCCTAATTCTGTGATCTTACGACTCAACACAGTCGTTGCATCTAAGTGGGTGAAGGTTGTGGCCGGTGCAGGGTCGGTCAAGTCGTCTGCGGGGACATATACAGCTTGAATAGAAGTGATAGAACCATTCTTAGTAGAAGTGATACGTTCCTGCATCGCTCCCATCTCACTGGCCAAAGTCGGTTGGTATCCGACGGCAGAGGGCATACGGCCCAGCAAGGCTGAAACTTCAGAACCCGCTTGCGTGAAACGGAAAATATTATCAATGAAGAACAAAATATCGGTAGTCTTACCGCTTTTGGCACCGGCATCACGGAAAGATTCGGCGATGGAAAGTCCCGACAATGCAACGGAAGCACGTGCGCCGGGAGGTTCGTTCATCTGTCCGTAGACCAAAGTGGCCTGACTCTTGGCTACTTCTTTATAGTCTATCTTTGAAAGATCCCATTCACCACGCTCCATAGCTTCTACGAAGGCATCTCCATATTTGATGACACCGGATTCTATCATCTCGCGTAGCAGGTCGTTGCCTTCGCGCGTGCGTTCGCCGACACCCGCAAATACGGAAAATCCGTCGTGACCTTTCGCTATATTGTTGATGAGTTCCATGATAAGTACAGTTTTACCGACACCGGCGCCGCCGAAGAGACCGATTTTACCACCTTTGGCGTATGGCTCCAGCAAGTCGATAACCTTGATACCCGTATATAGAACTTCGCTGCTCGTTTTCAGTTCATCGAACTTGGGGGCTTCACGATGAATAGGGTAGGCGCCGTTCTCTTTGCTCAGGGGGGCAAGACCGTCGATGCTTTCACCTATTACGTTCATCATGCGGCCTTTGATCTGGTCGCCGACGGGCATAGAGATAGGAGCACCAATTCTTTTAACTTCCAGTCCGCGTTTCAGACCGTCAGTATTATCCATTGCAACAGTTCTCACTGTGTCCTCGCCGATGTGCTGCTGTACTTCAACTATGATCTTCCGCCCGTCGGGGTGTTCTATTTCAAGCGCTTCATGTATCTTCGGCAACACTTCTTCAGCCTGCTTGCCATTTGCCTCAAAGCGTACATCAACCACAGGGCCGATAATTTGTGAGATGCGTCCTGTCTGCTGTTCCATTTTTATATGATGTTATTCAAACTATAATTGTTTTTATTTTTCAGCGCAAAGATAAACTTTTTCTCCTTATTCCTCCTTTTTAAGTATTGGAAAAATAAAAAGAGGAAGTAATTTTTGCGAATTTTTTGGCATATATGACTATATTGATAGTTCGTCGAGAACGCGAATCAGTTGCTTGTCTATCATCTTGTGCTTGCCGACAGCATCAATGAAGGGCACGTAAACGACTTCGTTGTTTCTTACGCCGACCATTACATTACGCTGTCCCTGCACCAGCGCTTGTATGGCGCCCACACCTACGCGGCTTGCCAGTATGCGGTCGCGCGCTGAAGGACTTCCACCACGTTGCAAATGGCCTAAAATAGATACCCTTACATCAAATTCCGGATATTCCTTATTGACACGGTCTGCATAATAAATAGCGCCGCATTTAGGACTTTCGCTCACAATGACGATGCAACTTTTCTTGCTCTTACGAATGCCGCGTTCCATGAATTTGATGAGCTGGTCGCTTCCGGTGGAGTCTTCAGGAATGATTGCGGCCTCAGCTCCCGCAGCAATGGCGCTGTTCTGTGCCAGAAAACCGGCATCACGCCCCATGACTTCTACAAAGAATATGCGTTCGTGTGAGGTCGCAGTATCCCTTATCTTGTCTACGCACTCGGTTATTGTATTTAGGGTGGTATCATAACCAATAGTACTGTCGGTGCCGTAAAGGTCATTGTCGACAGTTCCAGGTAGACCGATGCAGGGAAAATCGTATTCTTCTGCGAGTTTCATGGCACCTGTCAGCGAACCATTGCCGCCTATGACAACCAACGCGTCAATACCTTCTTTCTGAAGCGTTTCGTAGGCTTTATGGCGTCCTTCTATGGTTGTGAATTCCTTGCTCCTTGCGGTACGGAGGATAGTGCCGCCGGTCTGTATGATGTTGCTGACATCCTCAGTTGTGAACGTTTTTACATCATCATTGATTAAGCCGTCATACCCTCTATATATACCTTTAATCTTGAAACCGTTGCAGATGCCACTGCGGGTGACTGAGCGGATGGCGGCGTTCATGCCGGGAGCGTCACCACCGGAAGTCAGGACTCCAATACATTTTATTTTTCCCATTATATAGTGCGTTTTATTATTGTTGTAAGACTATTTGCCGGCAGCTACAATTACTATAATCTATATGAGACCGCCAAGGGGTTCTCAAGACAAGGCAAAGAATACTATGAATCCGACGAGCCAGCCGATTGCAATCTTGCCGGAGATGTGACGGATGTACCAGCGGAGTGTCACTCCTTCTGTTCTCATCAGTGCCACGCCTGCCATTGTGCCGATGGAGAGCAATGAGCCTCCGACGGCCGAGGTGTAACTCAGCAGATGCCAGAAGATACCATTTGTACCATAGTTGCCGGCCAGCTCCGCGTGAGTGGCAACGCTGTCCTGGGACAGGACGAAAACATTCGCCAATACCGATGTGACATTGCCGAGTACCGCAGAGAACAGCCCCATCATATTACCTATAATGTACACATCCTGTAGCCGTGTTACGCTCCATTCAAAGAAGCGGTTCAGAATCCCCGTTTCACTGATGGCGCCCAAAGCTAATGACAATCCTATATAAAGAAGTATGTGCTGTACGCTTACGTACTGTAGGGCCAAAGGGCGGCGTTTGCTGACCATTTGTCCGCTGCGCATGAGTGTACGGTTACAAAGTTCATTTACGATCCACAAGAGCGACAATACGCATAGTGAGCCCAAAAAAGGCGGCAGTAGCGTGATGCGGTGGAAAGTGGGAATAGACCACAGACCGCCGATACCGACAAATAGCAGTAACAGTCGTTGCGGTCGCGTCAGGATCGTGTCGTCACCGCGGTAGGGTGGGGCGGTATGTATAAAACTGAGGCGACGAGGCATGCTGAGAGACATAAGCGCCAGTACCGTGATTAAAGCTGCCAGACAAGGTAGCACCAGCATGGATGAATATTGTGTGGGCGTCACCAGTCCTTCGCTCCATAGCGTCAGGCTCGTCACATCGCCTATTACGGTAAAGGCTCCTCCCATATTGGCCGCTACAACAATGGCCGCCCCCATAATCATACGCTGCTTGTCATTAGCTATGGTCGTGTGCGTTATGCCAAGCATCAGGCATACCGTAGTCAGATTGTCCAGATTAGCGGAAATCAGGAAGGTAAGTCCCGCAAGAATCCACAGGAAACGCACCGGACTATATGTGCGTAGCCATTCGCGGATGAAGTCAAAGCATCCGTTATTGTCAAGAACCTCGACAATAGTCATGGTTCCCAAGAGGAAAAGAACTATTTCTGCGGCATTTACAATATGCTTGAAAAATATAGATCTGGCGATAAAAGTTTTTACCGATTGGGCGTCTACCGAATGATTCGACAAGAATGTCAGAAAATCAATTTGATGTTCTGATACAACAAACTGTGTACCGTAACCTATATATATAAGCCAGCATAAAACGCCCATAAACATAGCTACGGCAGCTCTGTTCATACGGTTTATGTTTTCTGTTGCGATGAGAAGGAGGCCGACAACTAAAATCGTTATGATAATTATAACTGCCATGACGCGTTCTTTAAAGGGCCTTTCAACTTATTGGCCGGGTTTATGATTTTGAGAATACACAAAGATTCTTCACCCGGTTTTCTTGTATATGAAAAGAGCGGCAAACGGGGCTCGAACCCGCGACCCTTGGCTTGGGAAGCCAATGCTCTACCAACTGAGCTACTGCCGCATGAAATCAAGTGCAAATATATAAAAAGAATTTGATAAATGCAGCCTTGTACATCAAAAATACATCTGAAACCGTGAATATTTTTATCGCTTGGTTTGTGGCTTGAGATGTGCATTGGATATAAAACGTTATATTGGGGTTGCAAAAATAGGTGTCCGATGCTAAATTTCAATTAATATGTGATGCCGTGAGGCGGCGGGAATGAGCGCTTCGGGTATAATGTCGTATCTTTGCATCGTTGACAAGATAATATTTTAAGAAACCGACATGTTGAAACGCAATGTGTCACACAAAAAAGAAGAAACAATGAAAGAAGAAATGAACAGAATGATAGAAAAGTTGCAATATCGTCTTGCACGTTATAAATACATGGAAAATGGGGCGATGTGCCAGTATCTGAATCGAAAAATCCGAATTTTGAAAATGCAAGGAGCCGAGGAATAGAGTTGATTGCCCAGAATGTTTGCGAAGCCCGAACAATATCACAGGATGGTCGCGCTTATCTCCTTTTTATTATAAATACAGGCCCGGTCGCTGAATTAAGATTGCGACCGGGCTTATATTTTGATATTTGATGAAAATATAGTTTTTCCGTTTTTACTACATTGCTTTTCTGTTTACTTATATAAATGATTGCTAATTAGTTGATTTTTGGCTTTATATTCAAGCGATAGATGATGTGAAACATTACGTAACGTGGAGTCACATCACGGAAGGTTTCGAAACGGCCTTGGGAGTTGATTGTCTGAGTGAGGTTTGAGAGTTGTCTCAATATGTCAAAGGTGTCTATGGAGAATGTGAGGCCGCCTTTTAATATACGTTTAGAAAGACGCGCATTCCACACAATATCGTTTGTGTTGGCTGCCGGGTCGTCGTATCCGCGACGACTATAAAGCGTCAGGTCGTTTACCAGCTGCATGTTCCAAGGCAGCTCTGCCTGAACGGTGGGGCCGTAATTGAAATCCCATACGGTGAAAGGAATGAAACCTTCCCGTTCGCTTGTGGCACGATTCCATGAGCAGTGGGCTTTTGCGCCCAATGTGAATTTACCTATGCGGTAGTCCAATCTCACCGTTTCTGTAGCCCAATAGGTATTTACTGAGGAACGTGAAGGAGCGATGCTCGCTTCGGTTGAGATGAGGTCCACACCATGGTATAGCTGACCAAAAGTCGAGGTATTGAATGTCAATCTCTTTTTACGGTCTATAGGCATGGTATAGTTCACACCGCCATAGATATAATAGTTGCCATTCACATTCTCCGGTTTATAATTTCTGACGCCGGTGGAGCGGTCGTAAACATAGCCCATTGCTTTGGCGTTTTGAGTGATGTTGTAGGCCGCATAAACGCCAAAGGTGCGTTGCTTGCGGGGACTGTTGTTATGATGATCGAAGCGAAGGGTGTGCATTGTAGTATTCTTCAATCCGGAATTTCCGTGATATATGTTGAGCGGATCTTCGCTGTCTTCGATGTCCAATAGGTCAAGCATGTCGGGGGCAGATTGTTTCATACTGTAGTTAAACGAAACGCTGCGTTTACTGCCATGCCATTTGTATTCCACCCTTGCCGATGGTTGGATGAGTACCGTGTTGCGTGCTGTCACTTTGTCATAGTCAGCCCGCATATAGTCAAAGCGGTTATGCGTCATGGTAAGAGGCAGCCTTACATCGAAATGAAAATAGTTGCCTGTTCTTTCCGCCCAATGGTCGTCTTTGATATAAAGCCCAACTTCGTGCCATGTTTCGGTTTCCCGACGTTCATAGCTGTTCCCGCGGTCAATAGCTGAAGTCAATTGTTCCAGTTCGGAGGGAAGCATGCCGAGCGGATGATCTGTTCCGTATTCCCATCCGGCCAGGCGTTCCAGACGGTAAATGGTGTGGTCTTTGTGAATGTAGCTCTGACCGAAAGTATAACTGGGCTGTATCAGCCACTGCCCACTTGGCCAATAGCTGTAGGCCGCACGTGCGTTATAGTTCAAGGAACGGTCGGGGTGGCCTTTCGTCCATCGGTTGCGGTAGTCCTGCGACAGAGACGGATTGGAAGGGTAGTCGAGCAGATAATGGTCGAACACGTTACGGCGATTGTCGAAACCATTTACGGAACCGTTCACTTCAATCATGTCCGTTCCTAATTTCACGATGTTGGAGAATGAAAGGCCGCCCTGGTATCGCCGGCTGTCGTTAAGACTTTCCGTCAATGTGCGGTTCACGGCGAGACGGCGCAGCAGGTTTCCGGCCAATGGGTTGCGGATGCTGTCGATGAGAGCTGCGGCGGTGTACTCACCCGGATTGGTCAGAAATGACGCGCCTGCATAAGCACCGTGACCCTCTTGCCTTCTATAACTGAAATTAGGTGATAAATAGAATCTTAATTCATCGCGGGGTGTGAATATGAAGCGGTGGCTCGTACTGACTCTCACATCGTGGCGTTTTGTCCGATTCTCGCTGCGTTCAAACGTATTGCCGGCAGGAAGAAACATTTCACTGGCTGAGCGCGTCAGGTTTCCGGCATCGGAATGATCCACATCGGCGTTGCCCGAAAGTTCGTAGTGACGATATTTGTCTTTCACCATATAGTCGGCAGCCAGCATCCGTGTGGTCAGTGTGCCGCTCGGCATGCTGTTGGGTGTCCATTCGCTGTTCTGTCCCGGTTTACGGGAGTCGTTTACGTTGTTGATGTTGCCCACCATCGTTATTCGCGATTGAGGTGTGAACCGCAAGGCGAAGAGCCGGCCCAAGTAGTGATCTTCCGTACTGTATCCTGTTTCGGCGTTGGCAATCCATCCTATACTATACTGCTTTTTCAGTTTCACATCCATTACGTATTGCTCGTCGCCCACCTTTTTTCCCATCATTTTGCCGATGTCACCTTGCTTTTCATATACCTGCACGGTCTGAACCATATAGGAGGGAAGGTTGTCGAGCATGATGCGGTTGTTGCCCTTGAAGAAATCCTCACCGTTGAGCAACAGGCTTTCCACCTGCCGCCCGTTTATCAGAATGCGGCCGTCGTCCTTCAGTTCTGCTCCCGGCAATTGGCTGATCAGTGCATCGAGCATGGAACCTTCGGCAAGTTGAAAAGCATCGGCGTTGAATATGAGCGTGTCCTGCTTCATGTAAAATTTTACCTTGGTGGCCGTCACTGTGGCCTCGCCCAGCAGGCCGCCCAATTGGCGGGAGCGGGGAATGCGTCGTGCATAGCCGTCGAAGCGCTTCATGTTGTTGCGCCCTTTGAATGTTTGAGCCGGTATGTCGAGATAGCTGGTTTCGTAACCGTCATACTCGAACCTTACGATGCTCCTCTCCATATTCTTGGGAACTTCGAATAACCATGCTCCCCAAACATTGTTGACGCAATTGCCCTTGTCCGTTATGATGGAGTCTATGGCCACGCTGTCTGCCGTGAGAAGCGTGATCTTTGCGCCAATCAATGATTCGCGGGTGAAATTGTCAAGAAGTTCTCCCCATATTACGCCTCCTTTTATTTTCTGTGCGTGAAGCGGTACATACATCAGCATGAGTAGAGAAATTGATAATGCGAAGAGGATCTTTTTCATTTTGAGGTGTCTGAGTTAATAAAAATAATAGAGTCTTTTGTAAGCCATTTTTATATATAACACATGAGCCATGTCATTTGTAACAGGAGAAAGCTACTTTTTGGTGCGAAGACGCATTTTTAACACTTCTTGCTTTCTGCCGAAAAATGTTGTATCTTTGCATCTGCAGAGGGGCAGGCCGCGACGGTCTGCCCCTGTTTATTGGCGTTTACGGCCTATCTTCGGGCAAAAAGTCCCTATTCTTAGTGTAAAAGCAAGTAAGAAAAGAGTGAAATGCACTACTTGCATTTTGAAAAAGGTTACTTCCAAAATTTTTTCCGATACTTCCATTTCGAAAAACAAGTAATGTATTTTCCAAAACACGTGTTCCAAAAGTTGCAGAAGGTTAAAAACGTTAAAGTACAAGTGCCGGCGATGCTCCGTTGGCGCTTTGTTTTCTTACTGTGATTCTTGTGACGATGAACAGGAATTTCGTGCTTGTTCGCCGCTTCTACGCAATTTCTTCCGCAAAGGCAGGTATGGCAAAATCGGCTTTCATCTGACTGCCGTTTCAGAAGTTTTATGTAATTTTGCACTCGCAATTCACAAAGAATTGCCTCTGTATGGTCATAAAAAATAAGCACATTGTCATTTCCAATACCCCGGTAAGAAACTGGGGGCATCTGGAGAATTGGAAAAGCACAGCTTCCGTTTAGGTTCGCAGTATGAGTGAACCCGAGTCAGGTGGAGTTTCTCCGTCTGAGAGTACATTAATTATTATAGCATTTATCTTATGAACAATCGTAGATTGCTCACAGGACTGTTGTCTGCGGTCCTGTCGGGCGGCGGCGTGTGCTCTTATGCCCAGACGGTCATGACCTTGGAAGAAATCTTCCGCAAGGCCGAGAGCAACAGCGTGCAGCTACGCCCTTCGTTTACCGCGCAGAGCGAGGCCGAACGAGAAATTGAGGTGGCCCGTAGCGGAAAACTGCCGGAAGTGAATGCGGCTCTTTCCTTGAGCTACATCGGTGACGGTTTTACAACCAAGCGTAATTTCAGCGACTTGCAGAAGGCGCCTATTCCGCATCTGGGGACAGGGCTGACGCTCAACGTGGCCCAGCCGGTGTATACGGGCGGAGCCTTGACACGTGCCACGGAACTGGCTGAACTGAAACTGACTTCGGCGCGGTATGCGGCAGATTTTCAGCGCGACAATATCCGTTTTCAATTAGCCGGATTTTATTTTGACATCTATAAATATATCAATCTGAGGAAGGTTGTGGAGGGTAATATCGCTTCGGCCCGTGAGGTGCTGAAGGATATGAAGGCCCGTTACGAACAGGGCACATCGCTGCTGAATGACATCACGCGTTATGAGCTCCTGGTGTCGAATCTGGAGTTGCAGCTGGTCAAGATAAACAATACCATCGATATTCTCAACACCAATCTGGTAACAATAGCGGGATTTCCTGACGGAACGGTCATAGTGCCCGATTCGTCCATTCTTGTCCGCTCCCTGCCCGTGGAGGGAGAGCGCTGGTGGCAGCGTAAGGCCATGGAGAATGCTCCGTCGTTGAGCCTGGCGCGTTCCGGCGTCGACATGAGCCGTAAGGCTGAGAGCATTGTCCGTTCCGGACGGTTGCCGAAGGTAAGTCTGCAGGCCGGCTGGTCTGTCGACGGGCCTATTCTCGTAGAGGTGCCGCCCATCAACCGCAATCTGAGTTACTGGTACGTGGGGCTCGGAGTGAGCTATGACATATCTTCGCTATACAAGAACAACAAATCGCTTGCGAAGAGCCGTGCGGCTACGCAGAAGGCTGTAGACGACCTAGCCGTCGCGCAGGAGAACGTGTCGCTCGCCGTAAGGGCCGACTATGTGCGCTATATGGAGGCTTATGAAGAACTGAAGGCGTTGCGCAAAAGTGTGGAACTTGCCGAACAGAACTATCATACGACGTCTACACGCTATTCGGCCGGTATGGCGCTGGTTACCGATATGCTCGCCGCCGCCGATGCCCGGCTCGACGCGGAGCAGCGGCTTATAAATGCCCGTATCGGCATCATATATTACTATTATAAACTTTTATTCATCGCAGGAAAAATATGAAACACCGTAGCAAGAAGATACTTTCTTATATCATTACCATAGTAGTCATCGCTGCCGCCACGTTGTGGGTAGGCAGCAAGTTCGTCCGTTTCGGCAATGTGGAGTTTACTGACAATGCGCAGGTGCGGCGGCAGATTGTGCCGGTAAACAGCCGCGTGCAAGGTTACATCAAGGAAATTCGTTTTAAGGAATACGAGAAGGTAAAGAAAGGTGACACGCTCGTGGTGATAGACGACGCGGATCTGCGGCTGGAAGTGGCCCGTGCTCGTGCCGATTACCGCAACGCCTTGGCCGGGCATGGCGTGGCTGACCGTTCGGTAGCGTCGGCCACGGTCGGCGTGTCCGTCAGCGAAGCATCGATAGCCGAGGCAAAGGTGCTGATGGAGAATGCGGCGGCAGATTTGGCACGCTATGAGAAACTCATGGAGCAGGATGCCGTGACGCGGCAGCAGTATGACGGGGCAAAAACTGACTACGAGGCTAAAAAGGCCCGCTATCAGATGCTTGCCCGACAGAAGGAGGCAAGCTCGTCGGTCGTCGATGTCAACAAGCGTCGTATGTCGCAGTCGGAGGCGGGGATAGAACTGGCCCGTACTCTTCTCGAAACGGCGGAGCTCAATCTCAGCTATACCGTGATAACGGCGCCGTGCGACGGATACGCTTCGCGCAAGGAAATACAGGTGGGGCAGCTCGTACAGCCCGGACAGACATTGCTCGATGTGGTCGACGCCGGCGATGTGTGGGTGGCTGCCAATTTCAAGGAGACCCAGCTCCATCACATTGCGCCGGGCAGTAGGGTAGAGGTAGCGGTGGATGCCATACCCGGCGTTACCTTCAGCGGAACTGTCCGTTCCATTTCCACCGCAACCGGTGCGTCGCTGTCGCTGATGCCGCAGGACAATTCAGCGGGCAACTTCGTGAAAGTGCGCCAGCGCATACCTGTGAGGATTGAATTCGGAAAGGAAAACAGACCGGAAGATCTGGCGAAGCTGCGGGCCGGCATGAATGTGGAATGTAGCGTGGAGTACTGACATGGCGGCAGACTGGCATGTTTCGCAGGGCCCGTTCGATATTCCGGATGTGCCCGACTTTGTTCCGCGGCGTCTGAAGCCGTATCTGTTTATCTTCTTTGTACTTATCATACAGTTTTCGGGCGGTGTGTATCTGGCCGCAGTGTCTGACATGGTAGGTACTACGGCGCTGATGCGGGAGGATATACTCATGACCGGGTATGCTTCGCTGGTAGGTATGGCCGTCAACTTTGCCGTCATGTTCCGGATAAAGTTCCGCTTCTCTACGCGCATGCAGCTGATTGTTTCGGGTTTGGTTCTGATAGCCGCCAACGTGATATGCGCCTATACCGATAACGTACCGTTGCTGGTCGGTACTTGTTTCGTGGCCGGATGGTTCAGAATGCAGGCCACGTTTGCCTGCAACTCTACCATACAGCTTTGGCTGACGCCGGTGCGCGACATGGCGGTGTTCTTCTGTTATGTCTATATAATCGTTGACAGCGTGATACAGTTGAGTGGCATCGCTACTGTCTATACGGCTTTTCTCTCACAATGGGAATATATGCACTGGATAATGGTCGGGTTGCTCGCCCTGATGATCGTATTGGTCGGACTGCTTGTGAGACCGGTGCGCGGCCCCATGTTCATTCCCTTGCTTGGCATCGACTGGATAGGCGCTGCCTTGTGGGCGGTTTTTATGCTTTGCTTCGCCTTTGTCTGTGTCTATGGCAATTACTACGACTGGTGGGAGGCGGAAGAGATAACCGGAGCGACATTACTCGGGCTTGCGTGTCTCAGTCTTAACTTGTGGCGGGCATCGTTCCTCCGGCATCCCTACATTTCGTTCAGAGCCTTGAAGAACCGTAATGTAATACGCGCGACAGTCGTCTACCTTGTATTCTTTACGTTGATGGCTACGGAACACGTGTTCGAACACAGTTACGCTGCCGCCATACTTGGTTTCGACGAAACCAATCTTGCCGACTTGAACGGGTATGTCCTTGCGGGAATTTTGGTGGGCTGCGCGTTTACTTATTTTACCTTTGCGTTGCGTAAGTGGCGCTATAAGACGATGACGGCAATAGGCTTTGTACTTGCAGCAGGCTACCTTGCTTACTTCTATTTCTTTATAGACTACGGAATAGAGAAAGAGATGCTTTTTATCCCGCTTTTTCTTAGAGGAGCGGCGTCGGTAATTATTTCCATCGTCTTTCTTACTTCAATAGTGCAGAGCGGGCTTCCCTTCCAGATATTCCCGCAGGCTCTTACAATCAACGGATTTACGGGAGCGGTTATGGGAGCTACTCTCGGTCCCGCAATCGTAGGAGAAATCTTGGAGCGGACGATAGCCAGGAATATCTCGCTACTTGCCTCTGACATTGTGGATTTTAGTCCAGATGCGGTTCGCGCTTTGGCTACGGAAGACCCATTCGGCATGGTGCAGGCGCAGGCGCTTGTTGTTTCCATGAAGGAGATCTTCGGTTGGTTGCTCGTCGTGGCCTTGGTATCGTTGGTAGCCATACTTACAAGTCATGTGTCATTGCGCCCCTTTGCAGTATTCCCTAAATGGAGTTCTATACGAAGAAGCATCCGGCACATGGTGCGGGTGAGGGCGATGAAAGTCCGTTAGTAAATGCAGGATAAAACATCCCAACACTCCAGATAGAAATCTTGGTCTTCTATCTGGAGTGTTGGGATGTTTATATAAAGGATAAGTATAAAGCAAGTTTGTGTATGTATTTTATATTGTTTGATTTCACGGACTGTTTGAATCTTTTGTTTTGTTTTATTCGGTGCTCTCGGAGATTTTCTGTAAATTTGTCTACCTAAAAATGTATTCTTTAGCTAAAACATACATAAGATAAATAGTATGCCTATTATTTCACCTTCTTTACTTTCTGCTGATTTCGCACATCTGGATAAAGATATTGCTATGCTGAACGATAGCAAGGCCGACTGGTATCATTTGGATGTGATGGACGGAGTGTTTGTGCCGAACATCTCGTTTGGCTTCCCGGTAATGCAGGCTATGGCTCGATTGGCCCAAAAGCCGCTTGATGTGCACCTTATGATTGTGCAACCCGAGAAATTCATCAACGAGGTTGCTGCCTTGGGGGCAAAAGTTATGAATGTACATTATGAAGCGTGCACGCATCTGCATCGCGTTGTTCAACAAATAAAGGACAAGGGCATGCTGGCCGGTGTCACACTTAATCCACATACCCCCGTATGTGTGCTTGAGGATATTGTCAGGGATGTGGATGTTATTATGTTGATGTCTGTCAATCCAGGATTTGGCGGTCAGAAATTTATAGAACATACGTTGGAAAAAACAAGCCGGCTCAGGGAACTGATAGATAAAAGTGGGTCTGATGCCTTGATCGAAATAGATGGAGGCGTGAATGTTGTTACTGGTCGGCGGCTTGTTGAAGCTGGGGCTGACATACTTGTAGCTGGCAGTGCCGTATTTGGTGCAACTGATCCCAAGGCTGAAATAGAATTGTTGCATAAACTATAAAGGAGTATATTTGTACATAAGATAAATGGAACGAAAACTATCTATATTGAGCGACAAAGAAGTTCTTGAACTGACGCGAGTGGTCCGCTCTGCTGAAAATGTCGTTATATGTGCTCACCGAGGGCCTGATGGCGATGCTGTTGGATCTTCGTTGGGATTGGCCGGTTATCTTGAATCTTTGGGGAAGAATGTAGAAATCATATTCCCTAATCCATTCCCGGATTTCCTGCGCTGGATTCCGCGAGCGAATCTAATAAGGTTTTATGAGCAGGAAAGGAATGAATCTTCGCTTATAATAGAGAAAGCTGACACCATCTTTATGCTTGATTTTAGCACGATAGATAGGTTGAAGGAGATGGGGGAGTGTATATTGAAATCTAATGCTGCAAAAGTGGTGATAGATCATCACTTGAATCCCGATAGGAAACTGGCTCCATTGATAATATCGCACCCTCGAACTTGTTCTACTAGTGAAATAGTATTTCGGGTGATATATCAGTTGGAGGGATATGAAAAAATGACACGTGCTCAGGCCGCAGCCATATATACCGGGATGATGACCGATACAGGCGGCTTTTCGTATAATTCAAATTCACCTGAAATATATCTCATTGTCAGCTTGTTAATTGAAAAGAAAATAGATAAAGATAAGATCTATAGGAATGTATTTAATAATTATTCTGAGCATCGGTTGCATTTTGTCGGTTATGTGTTATATGAAAAGCTGAGATTCTATGCGCATAGGCGGGCATCTATTATGACGATTTCACGTGAAGAGATGAAGCGTTTCCATTTCATACGAGGTGACGGAGAAGGTCTTGTGAACATACCGCTGCAAGTAAAAGGAATGCGCCTTAGTATCTCATTGCGGGAAGATACAGAGAAAGATGTAATTCGGGTATCATTGCGGTCTGTCGATGATTTTCCTTGTAATTTGATGGCAGAACGTTTTTTTAATGGAGGCGGTCATCTTAATGCTTCTGGCGGTGAGTTACCGTTTCCACTAACAGAAGCGGTTAAGGTAGCCGAGCGAGCTATTAATGTTTTCTCTGAATACCTTTAGTAATAAATAAAAAGAAATAATTGGTATCGATATTATGTTTAATCTAAATATTTCTAAACAACAAGTAGAGCACGGTGGACACTCCTATCAGCGATAATTGTTAATTTTGCAGAGTGTAAAGTCGTAGAGGCTTTAGTACGCATATTTCTGTCTATAGCTAAAACTAAAATGATTATTTAAAAGGCGGAATTATGTATTTTGCATAAAATTAAACACAAATTTTACATGTCACTCTTAACAAAAGACCAACTGCAGGGAAAAGATGAGGATGAATTGCGTTCTATTGCAGAAAACATGGGGATAACGAATACTATAATCAAGGAAAAGGACCAACTTATATATGACATCTTGGATGCTCAGGCCGAACTTAAAAGTACTGAAAATAAAGAAACAACGGCGGTGGCTGGCAGAAGAGCAAGAATCGTTAAGAAGGAGGTCGATCATATTTATTCGGCCAATAAAGACCATAGTGAGCGGTTTGAAGCTGTTACGGAGAAAGCACATTCAGAGAATCAGATAGCCAGCGAAGAAGCTATTGTCACAGCAGAGGAACCTCAAAAGGTTGTTCGTAAGAAACGTGGGCGTCCTTCCAAAGCCGACATATTGGCTGCAAAGTTGGCAGAAGAAGAAAATATGTCCGAAAATCTTAATATGAAAGAAGAAGAGCAAAATGCTTCTACATCTCAAGAGCATTGCAGCGAAGAGCCCCGACAGTTGTTTCATGATGAGGACTTGCCTGATTTTATAGCAGAACAAATCAATAATCAAAAGACAGGAACGCAGAACCTATCGGAAGAAACACGTGATATAGATTTAGATGAGATAAAAGACTCCTTGTTCGGTGTTCCTGATTCTTCTGTTAATGAAGGGGATCAAAGTTTTGATAATGACATCATAGCTGAACTTATTGATGAAGATGTTGATTTTCCTATTCAAATTGACGATGATTTCATAATTCTCAAGGATGTTCCCGAGAATTATAGTCATGACATTCTGAGTATAGATACGATTAGGGATCCTTATTCGCAGGGTGAGGACATTACTTTTAGAAAATATAGAGACGAATTTGATGATGTTGATGAATCATCAGACTTTTCTGAGGAACCCGACGATTTCGCACTTTTGCCAGACTCTATGAAAACTATAGAAGGGCGCGGGGTGCTTGAGATTCTTAATGAGGGATATGGTTTTTTACGCTCGTCTGACTATAATTACTTGACCTCTCCCGATGATATATATATATCACAGCAACAGATAAATCAGTACGGGCTCAAGACTGGAGATGTGATTCAGGGCGATGTCAAGATTCCTCGTGAGAATGAGAAGTTCTTTATCCTTAATGAGATTAAGACAATTAACGGTTATGCTCCTGAGGAGGTTTGCAATAGAGTCTCTTTTGATCATCTTACTCCCCTATTTCCTGATGAGAAATTTAATCTTTGTTCCGGTAAAGGTGATAATGAGTCCTGCCGTATTGTAGATCTTTTTACGCCAATAGGTAAAGGTCAGCGAGCTTTGATTGTGGCCCAGCCTAAAACGGGTAAGACAATGCTGATGAAGGATATTGCCAATGCTATCGCAAAGAATCATCCTGAGACTTATTTGATGATGCTATTGATAGACGAACGTCCGGAAGAAGTTACGGATATGGCCCGTACCGTTAATGCAGAGGTCATCGCTTCTACCTTCGATGAACCGGCGGCCCGTCATGTGAAGATTGCCAATATCGTTTTGGAGAAAGCCAAAAGAATGGTGGAATGCGGGCACGATGTGGTTATTTTCTTAGATTCCATTACGCGTTTGGCGCGTGCATATAATACCGTTTCTCCTGCATCCGGAAAAGTTCTTACCGGAGGTGTGGATGCCAATGCTTTGCAAAAGCCTAAACGTTTCTTTGGAGCGGCCCGCAATATAGAAGGTGGCGGTTCGTTGACTATCATAGCTACAGCCTTGATTGATACAGGGTCTAAGATGGACGAGGTTATTTTCGAAGAGTTCAAAGGAACTGGAAATATGGAATTGCAACTTGATAGAACTCTGGCAAATAAGCGTATATTCCCTGCTGTTAACATTGTCGCTTCAAGTACTCGTCGTGATGATTTGCTTCAGAGTCAGCAGACACTCAATCGTATGTGGGTATTGCGTAACTACATTTCCGATATGACGCCTATAGAAGCTATGGGCGAATTGAAAAAGCGTATGGAGAATACGCAAGATAATAATGAATTCCTGTTGTCTATGAATTCATAAAAGGCATGGAATGATAATAAGGGGTGTAACGAATGAAATATTTGTTATACCCCTTATTATTTTAAAGAGACCTACATCTCTTTCCGAGAAAGATTGTAAAGTATCGCCTGCTGTTCACATTCCATAGTCATGTAATACGCAATATAAAAGGTGAAATTTGCCAGTTTAAGCTGTATTTCATATTCCCGTCGGTGATAATGGTTAAAATAAAGATATGCTTGATAAATTTATGTTTTAAGACATAGAATTATATTTGGCTGTTGATAAAGAAAATGCCATCTTTGCATTGTTATCCAATAACAATCTTTTATACCTTAATCGCTAATATCTATTATCTTAAAGAGCAGTTAGACTATTTTCTAACTGCTCTTCTTTAGCAATAATTCTTTATAATGAATAATTCAGATTGTCGTAGTATAATTAATAAAGGGCCCCGGCAAATAAGCCGGAGCCCTTTATCGTATAGGGTATAAAGAGGATTATAAGAACCAGCGAACGTAGCTGAAGTCCTGGCGATGAACCAGATTCTTGCTTTTGGGATACATACGGTAGGCTACTTTGAAGGAACCTGCCAGATCAATGCTGGCTTTCAATTCAAACGTATAGAAATTACCTTCATGCTTAGTCACGTTCATGGGGAACACCTGATAGATGCTGTCTTTGCCATTTGCTCCCGTCGTCAATACAACCAGATCGATACCTATTGCATCATCAAGTCCTTGTTCGTCTACAACATGCTTGACACTGAATTCCTTATCACTGATGAGGGTGGCGCTTGCGAGATTCTCACTGCGTTCGGACGAAACCACGCGAATGTTGTCCCAACGCTCGGCAACAAGTTCCTTCCAAGCTGCAATCTCTTTTGCCTTCTTATAGCCGTCAGCACTGATCTCCTTGAAGCGGGCTGCCTCTTTGTTGTAGAAACGATCAAAGTAATCGTCCAACTGACGCTTCATCGTATACTGAGGAGCTATCTGTGCTATTGAGTTCTTGACTGTGCGAATCCAGTTCTCGCTGTATCCCTTGCGGTTATGTGAGTAGTAAAGCGGGATAATTTCCTGCTCCAGCATTGTGTAGATGGTCGATGCATCCAATCTGTCCTGATGATCCTGATTCTGGTAAGTACGACGGTCGGTTAAGGCCCAGCCAGCACCTTCGCGATAGCCTTCATACCACCATCCGTCAAGTACCGAGAGGTTGACAACACCGTTCATCAGGGCCTTTTCACCGGAGGTGCCGGATGCCTCGAGAGGACGCGTCGGCGTGTTCATCCAAATGTCGACACCCGAGACGAGGCGGCGTGCGAGTTGCATGTCATAGTTTTCGAGGAACAGAATCTTACCGATAAATTCCGGACGCTGCGAGATTTCAAAGATCTTCTTGATGAGTCCCTGTCCGGCACCATCTGCCGGATGCGATTTGCCTGCGAAGAGGAACTGAACGGGATAGTCAGGATTATTGACGATCTTGGCAAGGCGATCCAGATCGGAGAATAACAGATGGGCGCGCTTGTAAGTGGCGAAACGGCGTGCGAAACCAATCAGCAGGGCGTTCGGGTTGATCTTGTCTAGTAAAGATACCACTCTGGAGGGGTCGCCTTGATTTTTCAACCATGTATCGCGGAAGCGGCCACGGATATACTCTATTAATTTAGTCTTTAATTTTACGCGGGTATTCCATACCACTTCGTCGGGTACTTCATAGATCTTCTCCCATATCTTACCGTTGCTTTGATCGTTGAGGAAGTTCTTGTCGAAGTATTTGTTGTAGACGGCTTGCCATTCCTTGGCGGTCCAGGTGGGCAGGTGCACACCATTAGTCACATAGCCAACATGACTCTCTTCGGCATGAAGATTATAGAGGTCGAACCAGCCTTCGTGGTCGCGAATCTCGTGATCAGGATAGTTCTCATCGGGCATATATCCACCCCATATTCCCTTGAACATCTGCTGGCTGACTTTTCCGTGCAGCCAACTTACGCCGTTTACCTCTTGACAGGTTTTGCAGAGGAAGGTCGACATGCAGAACTTCTCGCCACGGTCATCGGGGTTGGTGCGGCCGAGTCCCATGAAGTCGTCCCACGAAATGCCCAGCCGGCCGGGGAAGCTGCCCATGTATTTGCCAAACAAGCCTTCCTCGAAGTAGTCGTGACCGGCGGGAACCGGTGTGTGAACGGTGTAGAGTGAACTTGCGCGTACCAATTCCAAGGCTTCAGTAAAGGACAATCCGCTTTCTACATAGTCCACGAGGCGCTGTACGTTGCAAAGTGCGGCATGTCCTTCATTGCAGTGGTACACATCTTTTTTGATACCCAGTTTCTGAAGGGCCAGCATGCCGCCGATGCCCAACAGATATTCCTGTTTCAGACGGTTTTCCCAGTCACCGCCATACAGCGAGTGCGTGATAGAGCGGTCGAACTCAGAATTCAGTTCATTGTCGGTATCAAGCAGGTAGAGAGATATGCGGCCTACGTTGACGCGCCAGATTGCGGCATGAACCTGATAGTTGGGGAAGGGGACATCAACGACAATCTGATTACCCTCGGCATCAAGTACGCGTTCAATCGGCAGACGGTCAAAATCTTCAGTGTTGTAGTTGGCTATCTGCTGGCCGTCCATCGAAAGCGTCTGGGTAAAGTAGCCATACCGGTAGAGGAAACCTACGGCACACATGTCGACATTGCTGTCAGAAGCTTCCTTCAGATAGTCGCCGGCCAGAATGCCGAGACCGCCCGAGTAGATTTTCAGGATATGGTTCAGACCGTATTCCATACAGAAGTATGCAACCGAAGCACGCTTGGCATCGGGCTTCACATCCATATATGCACGGAATTTGTCGTACACACTGTTCATACGGGCCACAAGTTCCTTATCGTTGGCAAGTTCCTTCAAGCGCTTGTAGCTTATTTTGCTGAGAAGCTCGATCGGGTTTTTGTCGACTTTTCTCCACAACTCTTTATCAAGAGAGTGAAACAATTCCAAGCCTTCGATGTTCCATGTCCACCAAAGGTTGTGAGCGATTTCGTCGAGTTTTTTCAAAGCCTCCGGAATATGGCTCTTTACGGTTACCGTCTTCCAGTTCGGCGTGTTTGAATTACTTACTTTTACGTTCATGAATTTATTATTTGAGTGAAATATTTATTTCGGGGTTTTGTTTGGATTTATGCGAGGCTGCGGCTTTACGAGAAAGGTAACAGCTCCTTGGATGAGTTGCGGAGCGCAAAGTCATAAGCAGCATAGTAATATTTGATGAAATACTGCCATTGGGCCTTCTCTGCCAGGCCTGCTGCATTTTTACGATAAGTTTCGCGCTCCTTGGCTGTAGCCCCCAGCAGATGCTCGATAGACAGGCATATTTCCCGAGCTGCCTCGAAGTAATTGTTGTCGTCGCGATGAATGACACTTACGCCGTCAGCGAGCGTTCCGTCGTGGCCCGTCACCTCATTGACCCATTGGCCGAAGCCGGACAAATCGGTAGTGATGCATGGGATTCTGAATGCACAGCTTTCGAGCGGGGTGTATCCCCATGGCTCGTAGTATGAGGGATAGACGCATAGGTCATTGGCCATGAGTAGTTCATAGTATGGCTTGTTGAATATGCCGTCATTCCCTTCCAGATAACAGGGAACGAGAATCACCTTGACGGCGTCGGCGGCGGAATTCCATAATCCCAGTTGCTTTATCATGCACAGAATGCGGTCTTCGTTGAGGTTGTGAAGGTCGTGCGTGATCATAGGCAGCGGCAGAGGGCCCTGTACCTTTTCTTTCTTGTTGCCTGTGAGGCGCTCGAGCAGATCCTGGCGGGGGCCCAGCAGCCAGCAGGGAACCTCTATCAAGGCAAGGACTTTGGTGCGGTTACCCAATTCCTGGCGTGCGTCCATTTTGCTTTTCAGCCGTGTATTGAGTTGCGCCATTGCTTCAAGGAAAACATCGAATCCCTTGCATCTGAAATCATTACGGCCGCTTGTCGAAAGAATGAGCGTATCGTCGGAAAGTTCCTCTCCTACCAATGCGGAAGCTACGTTGAGAATGGTCTTGCGTGCCGCGCGGCGTTTGGATGTAAAGGCTGCTCCTTTAGGCACAAAGTCCTTTTCGAAACCGTTGGGCAGCACCACATCGGCCTTCTTGTCAAGGAGCTGCGCGCACTCGCGGTCTGTGAAGCTGCTTACTGTGGTAAAGCAATCGGCGCCGTGAGCCGACTGCTTCTCTATGCTATGCTTGGCTTCCATGTTGAGTTCACCGGCCATCTGGTCGCCGTTGTAGCCTTCGAAGTAGGCATAGAGCAATTTGTTGTTGCCGGCAATGGAGCGTCCGATGCTCGTGGCGTGCGTCGTGAAGATGGTGGCCACATCCGGGCACGCCTTCTTGAGGAACAGCATACCCAAGCCGCTCATCCATTCATGGGCCTGATAGATGACCTTGTCCTTCTTTTGCATACATCCGGTCCGTATGGCCTCGACAAAGCGGCCTGCGGCTACAGAGAACATGGAGGCTTCGTCATAGTCACCGTAGGCGTGCAAGGAGTCGACTTTGAAGTATTCCCAGGCCTTGGCGTAGATCATATCCTTCTCTGCATAGAGCGGAGAGAAGTCTACCAGCACGGCGACAGGGGTGCCGGGTACGTTCCAGCGTCCGATGCGTACGGTCAGGCCGGCTTTTCTGGCTGCTTCTTTCCAATCGGGCAGCAACTGGCTGTCTTCATCAAAAGGAGCCTCGTCGTTGTGAAGATCCGGGCCGATGAAAAAAACTTTGTCTTGGAAACTTTTCTGGAGGGTTTTAGCCCTTGAAGAAAGAACGGTGTATATGCCACCTACCTTATTGCAAACTTCCCAGCTTATCTCGAAAATATAATCAGGAGAAAGTGTCTTACGGTTCATAAAATCTAATTTTTGCGGTGCAAAGATAGTGACTTTTTGTCATTTACGTAGTATATAGCTTCTAAAAAGTTATTGTGCCCCTTCGCAGGTAAGGATTGGCTTCATGCAAAGTCCGCGGTACGCAGAGCGCGGGAAGTGACACGGATTGTCGCGTCCGACGCATGGTTTTAACATTTCTTGCTTTCGGATGCATTATTTCGTATATTTGCATCTGCCAAGGGGTAGACTATCATGGTCTACCCCTATTTAGTAGGCTTCCCGGATGTGTTGCCGGTAAAAATATCCGTATTTCCGGCATAAAATGTCCTTATTCCCGGTGAAAATGCAAGTAATGGAAATGGACAAAGCAATACTTGCATTTTGAAAAAGATTACTTCGGGACGAAAAAGCATCATGCGGAATATGAAAAACGCCTGCTCTTGATGTGAGTTAAAGGTTAAAATTGTTAATGTCTCATCGCTTTCCGTGTGTTGCTCAACGTTTATATATTGTATTTTGTTATGCTCCATTTCATGCGGAGAACGTTATGCTTGTAATTCTTTAACACTGCGATGTGTTGCCGCTTATGCCGGAACTGCCGGCGGCGTTTCATGGAATTTTTATTCGGGGCTCACTGGCTGGCGTACGGTAGTAGGCCAGCGGTCTCCACAAGGTCGTTTTCGTAGTTTTTACCTTTTTTATGATGCAGTTATAAAGAAATGGTGTAATTTTGCTGCTAAAATAAAAAGAGGTGGCGGCCGTCGCTCAAAAAGTGGCGGTGCCTTATGTCGAAAGAAAGGTATAATTAGATTTAACAATAATGGGAGAACCTGTTGATATTCGCGCTCTTAACGCAATGATAGAGAGCCGGTCGGGATTCATCACCGATTTGGTGACCGGCATGAACCGTACTATCGTCGGACAGAATCATCTGATTAATTCGCTGCTTATCGGTCTGCTTAGCGACGGACATATTCTTTTGGAAGGTGTGCCGGGTCTGGCGAAGACTTTGGCCATCAAGACGCTCGCAGCTTTGGTCGAGGGCGAGTTCAGCCGTTTGCAGTTTACGCCCGACCTTTTGCCGGCAGATGTCATCGGCACAATGATTTACAGTCAGAAGACCGAGACTTTTTCGGTTAAGACAGGACCCGTTTTTGCCAACTTCGTGCTGGCGGACGAGATAAACCGTGCGCCGGCCAAAGTGCAGAGTGCCCTGCTCGAAGCCATGCAGGAACATCAGGTAACGTTGGGCGACAAGACCCTCCCCCTCCCCGAGCCGTTCCTGGTAATGGCCACGCAGAATCCCATAGAGCAGGAAGGAACCTACGCACTGCCCGAGGCGCAGGTAGACCGCTTCATGCTGAAGGTCATTGTGGACTATCCTACAATAGAGGAAGAGAAGAGCATTGTACGCAGCCATCTCGACGGCAGCATTGCCCGCCCTGTTGCGCCTGTGACGGACATCCGCCACATCGCCGAGGCGCGCGAACTGGTCAAGCAAGTTTATTTGGACGAACGCATCGCCCAGTATGTAGCCGACATCGTCTTTGCCACCCGTTATCCCGGACAATACAAGATGGAGGACATGAAGAACATGATAGGTTTCGGCGCTTCTCCGCGCGCTTCGATCAATCTGGCTGTGGCTGCACGCACGCAGGCCTTTATACGCCGTCGCGGCTATGTTGTTCCGGAGGATGTGCGCGAGGTCGCCTACGATGTGTTGCGCCACCGTATCGGGCTGACTTACGAGGCCGAGGCCATGAATATATCGAGCGACGATATCATTCAGGAGATACTGAATAAAGTAGAGGTGCCCTAATCGGTTCTGACGCAGGCAAGACTGCGGCACGTATAAAGTTGCCGGCGCTTGCCTGCACATACAATAAGCGGTTTTGATGAATACCAACGATTTGCTGCAGCGTGTGCGGCGGGTGGAAATAAAGACCCGCGCGCTGACAAACAATATATTTGCAGGCGAATATCATTCCGCCTTCAAAGGACGCGGTATGTCGTTTGCAGAGGTGCGCGAGTATCAGACAGGCGACGATGTGCGCGACATCGATTGGAATGTGACCGCGCGTACCAGCCGTCCTCATATTAAGGTTTTTGAGGAAGAACGTGAACTGACCGTGATGCTGCTCATTGATGTGTCCGGAAGTCTTGACTTTGGTACGCGGCAACGCACTATGCGCGAACAGGTCGTGGAGATGGCTGCCACCATCGCTTTCTCGGCTATCCAGAACAATGACAAGATAGGTGTCATTTTCTTTTCGGATCGCGTGGAAAAGTTCATCCCCCCCAAGAAGGGGCGCAAGCATATTCTTTATATTATTAGGGAGTTGCTCGATTTTAAGCCCGAAGGTTTGCGTACCAGTCTCGTTCCGCCGTTGGAATATCTGATGAATGTCCAGAAACGTCATTGCATCGCTTTCATCTTGAGCGATTTTCTCGGCAACGACGATTTTGAACGTCCTCTGGTAGTTGCAGGCCGCAAGCACGATGTCGTGGCCATACGGGTGTGCGACCGCCTGTTGTCTGAACTGCCTGCCGTAGGATTGATAAAGGTTTTCGATGCGGAAACAGGCCATGAGCAATATGTGGACACCTCCAGCAAGAAAGTGCGGGAGAGTCATCGTGTCTGGTGGAATGGCAAGCAGAATAAATTGGATATGATCTTCCGGCGGGCGGGTATTGATGATGTCAGTGTGGGCACCGATGACGATTATGTGCGCGCTTTGATGACGCTCTTTGCCAAACGCCACTGATTATTTCATTTAATTAGGAAACAATGAAAAGTAAGCATATAGGTCTGTTGATAGTCTCCGTTCTTGCTTTCGCAGTGAGAATGCCGGCGCAGGTTATTGTAGACAGTAAACTGGAGCGGGCGGAGATTCTGATAGGCGAACCTGTCGGACTGACCACTATCGTCACCGCCGGTGCCACTCAGAAGGTGACTTTTCCGGAGTATGAGAGGACCGATACCATTATTAAAGGATTGGAGGTACTCGAGTGCGGCAACATTGACACTACTTATCTGGATAATGGCAAACGGATGACGCTGAGCCGGAAATACTTGCTGACATCATTTGACTCGGCGCTCTATCGTATTCCGGCGATGGAGGTGGAAGTCGATGGCAGACTTCACGCCTCACGTGCCCGATTGGGATTAAAGGTATTGACCGTTCCGGTGGACACCACACAGGTAGATAATTTCGCCGGCGCCTATCCGGTAATGCCTTCTGACTTCACCTGGACATGGTCGCTCTTCTGGTGGTGTCTGCCTCTGTGGATGATGTTGCCGCTGCTGTTTGTGCTGGCTGTCCGGCTCTCCCGCCGCAAGCCTGCTGTTCGCCGCATAACCATACAGCCTCCTACCCCACCCTACAAGAAAGCCACTTTGGCGATGGCTCGTATAAAGGATAGCTCAAATGCTACAGACGACGCTTCCTGCAAGCAGTTCTTTATGGAGTTGACGGCCACCCTTAAGACTTATATGGCCGAGCGTTTCGGTTTCAATGCTTCGGAAATGACGACGAGTGAGATAGAGAGTGAGGCTGTTGCCCATTTGGACGAGACGGCCATGCGACGGTTGAGGAAAGTGCTTGAGACGGCTGACTTCGTCAAGTTTGCCAAGTTCAGAGCTACCGGTCAGGAACGGCAGATGTGCTATAAAGAGACCATGATGCTGCTGGATGAAACCCGTGACGAACAGATGGAACAACCGCAGCCGGTCGTCAAGATCGTGGAATACAGTGATAAATACCAACATCATCTTCGCATCTTCCTTTGGTGTGCGATGGGACTCATTTCATTATCGTGCTGCGTTTGGTTCGGTATTTGCGTGAACAGAATCATTCGCATATATTTTTGAGGAACTATCTTTTCTCATATTGCACGACTCTGAATATAGAATAATGTGAGACTACAATTATGACATTCGCCAACACTGAATATTTCTTACTGCTCCTTCTGCTTATACCGCTTATTCTATGGCACTTCCTATGGCGTCATAAGAAGGAGACGAGTATGCGCATGGCCACGACGGTCCAGTACAAGACGATGCCGCGCACTTTCCGTTTGTCCATGATACATTTGCCGTTTGTGCTTCGCACGCTTACGTTCGTGTTGCTCGTATTTGTTCTGGCTCGTCCTCAGACGAAAAATGCGATAAATGAAAAGCATACGGAAGGTATAGATATTGTCCTTGCTATGGACATATCTACCAGTATGCTGACTCCTGACCTACAGCCCAACAGAATAGAGGCCGCGAAGAAAGTGGCTTATGAGTTTATTTCCAATCGACCGGATGATAATATAGGACTGACGCTTTTCGGAGGCGAAGCATTTACGCAGTGTCCTCTGACAGTAGACCATGCCTCTCTGCTAAGTATGTTCCGCAATGTGAACTGCGACTTGCAGCAACGTGGAGTTATTAGTCCGGGAACAGCGATAGGTATGGGATTGGCCAACGCCGTGTCGCATTTGGAAAAGAGTAAGGCCAAAAGCAAAGTCGTGATACTGCTCACGGACGGTGTGAATAACGCCGGTGAGATTTCGCCGTTTATGGCGGCCGATTTGGCTAAGCAACAGGGCATCCGCGTCTATACGATAGCTGTCGGAAAGAGTGGGGAGAAGTCAAAGCAAGTAGTGGCTCAGTTGCCCAATGGGGAAAATTATCTGGCGGATGTAGACAATTCCGCAGATCCGGAGACTTTGAGACAGATTGCGGTTACTACAGGCGGCGTTTTTTACCAAGCCGGAAATAACCGGAAGTTGCAGGAAATATATGCAGCCATCGACAAACTTGAGAAGACTAAGTTGCAGGTGCTGAACTATGACCGCCGTTATGAGGCATATCAGCTGTTTGGATGGGCTGCGATGATTTGTTTTTTCCTGGAAATAATCCTGCGTCTTACGTGGCTTAGGAGAATACCTTGATAAACGGGGTATGGTGACATTTCCCCTATTGAGAAAACATGAAAAGTGAATTATAGTCCTATAGGAAGTACGCAATGTTTAGATTTGAAAACCCCGAATATCTCTATATCCTATTTGTCATTCCCGTTCTTGTAGCGCTGTTTGTTTTCATGAACTGGCGGGAACATCGCAAAAGAAAGCGTTTGTGTGACGATGCCTTATTCCATGTGCTGGTGCCCAACTACTCGGGCAAACGACATGTAACCAAGTTCGTATTGTTGCTTGCCGCCTTGGCACTGCTCGTAGTGATGTTGGCACGCCCTCAGACAGGATTGTCGGAAGAGAAGGATGAAAATCAAGGTATAGAGGTCGCTTTTGTAGTGGATGTATCCAATTCTATGCTGGCTCAGGACGTCCTTCCCAACCGTTTGGAGCGCTCCAAATTGCTTGTATCGACATTAGTCGACAAAATGCGCAATGACAAGATTGCTTTGGCCGTATTTGCCGGCGAGGCATATCCTCAATTGCCCATAACCAACGACTACGCCTCTGCTAAATTGTTTCTCGACAATTTCACGCCAGGTATGGTGACATTGCAGGGTACGAGTATTGCCAAAGCAATAGAACTCGGGCGTATCAGCTTTACCGATGACAAAGAAGTCGGTAAGGCCATTGTCATTATCACCGATGGTGAGGACCATGAGAACGGTGCTCTTGAAGCTGCCAAAGAGGCTAAAAAGGAAGGAATAAAGGTTTATGTACTCGGTGTTGGATCAGGAAAAGGAACGAAGATTCCTTTGCCGGACGGCACTAATTTGCGCGATAGTGGCGGGCAGGAGGTAATTACTATTCTTAACGAAAAGATGTGTCAGGAAATAGCGCAGGCAGGCGGGGGAGCCTTTTATAGGATAGATAATACGAATGCTGCCCAAAAGAATCTACAGGCAGAGCTTTCCAATCTTAAGAAAAGCAGTAGTTCCACCAAGTTCAGTCTGCGCGACGAGCAGTTCCAGGCCGTGGCGCTTATCGCGCTTGTGCTTATCCTCGTCGAATATTTTATTCTTGAACGTAAGAATTTGTTTATTAAGCGGTTAAAATTATTTAGACGATGAAATACTTTAAGAATATCCTGGTTGCCCTTTCTGTTGTTCTTTTATCTGTAATCGGTGGCGAAAAGGTTTTCGCCCAAAATGCAGAGTGGCAATATATTGAAAGTGGCAATAAGTTGTTTAAGCAGAATCGTTTCAATGCAGCTGAAGCACAATACCGGAAGGCCTTGAAGGTAAATCCCGCTAATGCGCGTGCCTATTTCAACCTCGGCAATGCCAAGTTGGCGCAGGACTCTGACTCTGTGGCCCTCGAAAGATATAGTGATGCCATTCGTCTGGAAGGCAGCAGGATCAATCGGTCTATGGCTTATCAGAATCGAGGCGTGATTTTTCAAAGCAGGGCAAGTGCCAGTAAAACAGAAGGAGTCAAACAACAAATGCTGCGTAGTGCCATCAACGAGTACAAGCACGCTCTCCGGGAGAACCCGCAGTCCCAACCTTCGCGCTATAATCTGGCTTTGTGCCAAAAGCAGTTGCGGGAGTCTGAGCAGAAGGAACAAGAGCAGCAGCAACAGCAACCGCAGAGCAAAGAACAGCAGCAACAACAGCAACCGCAGAATCAGCCACTCATCAATTATGCCCGGCAGGCAGAACGAAAGGCCCGTGAGAAAATCAATGCAAGCCAGAGGCAACGTTCTCTTGAGAAAAACTGGTAACACTCATTCCGTAATACGCGACAAAAAGCATTTTACAAAAATTGAAGTTCGCATTTCAAGTAAGTGACAAAGATGATTTCATATCTTAAATATATCTTTCTTCTGTTTCTTCTGCCTTTGAGCACATCCTTCGCGCAGTTGCAGCTGGAAGTGTCGGCTCCCAAGGAGGTTGATCTCGATGATGAGTATTTTCAGATAACCTATACGATAGCGTCTACCTCGACTCATGATTTTTCTGTGCCATCAGTCAAGGGACTGGACCTTCTTGCACCACCCTCCATGTCGGTCATGTCCGGAATGTCCTATTCCTCGCAAAACGGCCGGTCTTCTTCGCAGTCATACGGTACTACCACCTATACTATAGTACTGGCTCCTCTTAACAAAGGTAGTTTTACGATCCCTCCGGCAACAGTCCGTGTGGGTAATGCGACCTATCGTTCCAAACCCGTCACTATTCGTGTGTCGGGCAATGGTACGGCGCGTTCCCATGGTCGGGGAGGTGGCAAAGGGAGCGGTGAAGCCGATAAACTGCGGCCCGTAGGTTCGCGCATCAGTGAGAATGATCTGTATGTCCGGGCCGTTGTCGGCCGCAAGCGGGTGTACGAGCAAGAAGCCGTTCCCCTATCCTATCGCTACTATGAACGCCCGGGCGTAGGCCTCAACACCGTTTCGCTGAACAAGCAGCCCGATTTCAAGGGCATGGTGTCGCAGGATATTCCCATACAGACTATCGACGCAAGTATGGAGCGCGTCAATGGTGAACCCTATCGCACCGGCGTGATACAGCAGTATGTGGTATTTCCCCAGCAGACAGGCCACATTACCATTCCCGGGCTGGAGTTCAATTGTGTCGTAGTGCAGCAGGAAGAAGGGCTAAGTGCCATCGATGCTTTCTTTAACGGCGGCGGTCAGATGGGAGTTTCTCTCAAACGTACAGCTCCGGATGTTGCTATAGATGTCTTGCCCCTGCCGCTTCCCAAACCGGCAAATTTCTCGGGAGGTGTCGGGCAATTCAGCATCAAAGGCGAGATGCTGACGGCTACGCCTAAGACGAACGATATGGTCACTTACCGCATTACCATTTCCGGTTCCGGCAATTTGCAGCTATTGTCGGCTCCGTCCATTGAATTTCCCGCCGACTTCGATACCTATTCTCCCAAACCCACCGACAAGACGAAAGTCATGGTCGGCGGCGTGAGCGGCGAAATGATCTTCGATTATACCTTTGTGCCCCGCAATGTCGGAGAGTATACGTTACCAGTTGTGGAGTTTACATACTTTGATCCTTCCGATGCGACTTACAAGACGATAAGCGTGCCGGCCCAAACGCTTTCTGTGGAGAAAGGTACGCGTACAGAAGCTGACCTTGAGCGTGAACGCGCCTTGCGTAACAGTGACATACACGACCTTAGGAAATCTGCGGGCGGATTCTACAAGCCCGGCGAGCGCTATCTTTGGTGGGGAACTCTGTCTTATTGGGCTTCCGTTGCGGCCATCATGGCTGTGTTCGTACTCCTTATTATATATATGCGCAGATATGAGCGTGTATCCGCCGATGTCGTGTCCCGCCGCCGCGACAAGGCCGCGCGCCAGGCCGCGCGCCAACTGAAGCATGCCCGCGAGTTGCTGAAGAAGGATGAAAAAGCAAAATTCCGTGCCGAACTTTCCCGTGCGCTCAATGTCTATTTGGCCGACAAACTTTCCTTGGAGGCCGGAAGCCTGAGCAACGAACGGATATGTCAGGAGATGGAAAGCCGGGGAATAAGCGAGGAGGAGTTTGCGCCTTTCCGCATATTGTTGGAAGATTGTGAATTCGCCCAATTCGCCCCTGAAGGAACACAGAGTGCCGACGAAGAACTGCTTGGGCGGGCTTCCGAAGCCATCATATACCTGGAAAAACTGATGAAGAACGCAGAAAAGAAGGCAAAGCCATGAAACATCTCATTATAAAACTCCTTATTTCGGGACTGGCACTTCTGGGTTTCAGTGCTTCGGCTGCACCGACCCTCCAGTCGGCCGATAGCTTGTATGGCGGCAATAGGTATAAAGCCGCGGCCGATGCTTATGAGCAGATTCTCAAGAAGCAAGGACACAACGCCGTCGTATACTATAATCTCGGCAATGCTTATTACCGGCAGAACGAATACGCCAAGGCAATACTCAACTATGAACGTGCCTTATGGCTCGATCCCTCTAACGAAGACGCCGCCTATAATCTGAGTGTGGCACGCTCCAAGGCGTCCGTACCCCAGGTCAATGCTTCCGAGATGTTCTTTATCACGTGGGCGGACCGCTTTATCCGTCATCGTTCGGCCGACACATGGGGATGCTGGGTACTCCTTTTCCTGTCACTCACTTTATGTTGTCTGATGTCCTATCTCTTCGGACGCAGAATATGGCTGCGCAAAAGTGCCTTCGCCGCCATGTCCCTGTCGTTGTTATGCACCGTCTTCTGCGTAGTCGCCGCCGCCATGCAGTCTTACCGCTTCAGCCATGAGGTGCGGGCAGTGGTGATGGAGAGCACCCCTTTTGTAACCGATTCCGGTGAGACCAAGCGGCGTGTTCTGCCTCCGGGCGTCACAGTTCTGGTTACGGACCGCGATGTAGACGGCCGTTGGTGCGTGTCGTTGCCCGGCGAAGGCATTACCGGATGGGCTGACAGCCGCAAACTGCAAACCATACACGATTAGCAACTTTATCACGTAGTCTGATGCTCGAACACTTATTGGATCTGGACCGCACGCTGACGCTTGCCATCAACGGAAGCGATTCTCTCTTTCTCGACGGTTTCGCCATGGCCATAACCTCTACGGGGACATGGCTGCCGGCTGCAGCCGTACTGTTATGGATGGTAGTACGGGCCGGCGAGATGCGCGAAATCGGCCTGACGGTTCTGCCCATCGGGCTATGTGTCCTGTTGGCCGACCAGGTGGCCTCCTCCGTTTTCAAGCCCCTTGTGGCCCGTCCGCGCCCTGCCGGCGATCCTGAGATCATGTATCTTGTCGACGTTGTCAACGACTATCGTGGCGGCAAATACGGTTTCTTCTCGAGCCATGCCGCCAATACGTTCGCTGTTGCTACCTTCATGAGCCTTCTGGTCAGGTACAGAGCCTTTACCCTTACGCTCATCTCGTGGGCATTGCTTAATTGCTGGTCACGCGTATATCTTGGCGTCCATTATGTGGGCGACATCACGGCCGGCATACTTTGGGGGCTTTTGGTGGGTTATGCCGTCTATTGGCTCTTCCGCAAGTTGGTTCCCGCGCGTACTGTGGTCGGTACGGCCGGCAACGCACAGCGCACCGCAGGCGGCTATGCTGTGGCCGATGTGCGCTTTCTGATGCTCACGCTCGTGGTTCTTTATGTCTACAGTTGCGTCTGCGGTCTGCTGTTCGTCAACTGACGCGCTTTTTCTTGTTTCCCGCCTATTTTCCCGATACCGCTCTCCTCTGCCCGCCGTAGTTCCGGATCAGTGGGAAGGCGTGCCACAAAAGTGGGAAGGCGTGCCATTTTTGTGGCATACCTTCCCACTTTCGCTGCCTCGTATGCAATGTCTCGCATCGCCGTATCGCGGTGCAGAATATGTTATACAACCACTTTTAAGGCCTATGGCAAAAAATATTTCAAGGAGATTTAAAATAAGTTTGCTTATCCCGTATTTTTTCAATATATTCGCCGTTGTAAGATAAATACTACAATTCTATAATTCTATTCTGACTATGAAAAAGTATAATTTTGGTGCGGGCCCTTCCATACTCCCGCAGGAAGTGATGAAAGCAACGGCAGACGCATGTGTCGAGTTTCAGGGTATGGGCCTTTCGCTCATGGAGATAAGTCATCGTACGGCTGAGTTTCAGGCCGTGATGGACGAGGCGCAGGCATTATTCAAGGAACTGCTCGATATTCCCGAGGGTTATTCCGTTCTCTTCGTGGGCGGCGGCGCCAGTCTGGAGTTCTGCATGGTTCCCTTCAACCTGCTTGAGAAAAAGGCCGCCTACCTCAACACCGGTGTGTGGGCCAAAAAGGCCATGAAGGAGGCCAAACTCTTCGGCGAGGTGGTGGAAGTCGCCTCTTCGGCCGATGCCAATTATACCTTCATCCCCAAAGACTACGTGGTGCCGGCTGATGCTGACTATTTCCACATTACCACCAACAACACCATCTATGGCACCGAGCTCCATGAGGATCTTGACAGTCCTGTACCTCTCGTGGCCGATATGTCGAGCGATATATTCTCGCGGCCGGTCGATGTGTCCAAGTACGGCATGATATACGGCGGCGCGCAGAAGAACCTTTCTATGGCCGGTGTCACCTTCGTCATCGTCAAGGACGAGCTGCTGGGCAAAGTAAGTCGCTCCATTCCCACCATGCTCGACTATCGCACCCACGTAGACAAAGGTTCCATGTTCAATACGCCTCCCGTAGTTCCCATCTATTGCGCCCTGCAGACACTCAAGTGGATTAAGGCACAGGGCGGCGTGAAGGAGATGGAACGCCGCGCCAAGGAGCGCGCCGAACTCCTCTATAGCGAAATCGACCGTAACAGCATGTTCCAGGGAACGGTGACGGCCAAGGAAGACCGCTCGCTGATGAACATCTGCTTCGTGATGGCCGACGCCTATAAGGACAAGGAGAAAGACTTCCTGAAGTTTGCCACTGAGCGCGGTATGTCCGGCATCAAGGGACACCGTTCCGTTGGCGGTTTCCGCGCATCGTGCTACAACGCCATGCCGCTTGAAGGCGTACAGGCCCTTGTGGAGTGCATGCAGGAGTTCGAGAAGGAAAACGCCTGACGGTCAGACGGATTCCGCGAATCCATAATCCTTTAAACAGACTACCATGAAAATTCTTATTGCTACCGAAAAACCTTTTGCCCCCGTGGCCGTAAAAGGCATTAAGGAGATATTCGAGATGGCAGGCTACGAGTGCTGTCTGCTGGAAAAGTATACAGAGAAGGCGCAACTGCTTGAAGCTGTCAGGGATGCCGACGGACTGATTATCCGCTCGGACATTATCGACAGTGAGGTAATGGATGCTGCGCCGCAACTTAAGATTGTGGTGCGTGCCGGTGCCGGGTATGATAACGTGGACCTACAGGCTGCCACCGGGCATGGCATCGTGGTGATGAACACACCCGGACAAAATGCCAATGCAGTGGCCGAATTGGTTATCGGCCTGCTTATCTTCACCATCCGCAACGGTTTTAACGGAACTTCCGGTACGGAACTGATGGGCAAAAAACTGGGATTGATGGCTTTTGGTGCCGTGGCTCAGAACCTCGCCCGCATCGCCAAGGGAATGGGCATGGACATCTCCAGCTATTCCCCTCTCAACCGGCCGCAGAAAATCATCGACGCGGGATACCACGTACATGAATCCGCCGAGGCGCTCTTTACCTACAACGACATCGTAAGTCTGCATATACCGGCCACTCCCCAAACGCGCGGCAGCATAGGCTACGACCTTATCTGCAAGATGAAGAAAAACGCCATATTGGTCAATTCCGCCCGTAAGGAGGTCATTGACGAAGAGGGTCTGTTGCGCGCTATGACCGAGAGGGAAGATTTGCGTTATGTCACCGATCTCAAGCTCGATGCTCATGACGAAGCTGTCAAACGGTTTGGTGCGCGTTATGTCTTCACGCCCAAGAAGATGGGTGCGCAGACGGCCGAAGCCAACATCAACGCCGGCCTTGCAGCGGCCCAGCAGATCGTCGATTTTCTGGAGAACGGTTCAAAACAATTCCAAGTAAACAAGTAGTAGTATCATGATAAGAATAAAACCATTTCGCGGTGTGCGGCCACCGGCATCGCTGGTCGAGCAGGTCGAGAGCCGCCCCTACGATGTATTGACATCCGAGGAGGCGCGCGCCGAAGCAGGCGATAACGAAAAGTCGCTCTACCATATCATAAAGCCCGAAATTAATTTTCCCGAAGGGACGAGTGAATATGATCCTCGCGTATACGATTGCGGCGCCGATCAGTTCCGAAAGTTCCTGGAAAAGGGCTGGCTTGTGCACGACGAGCAGGAAAACTACTACCTCTATGCGCAGACCATGGCCGGGAAGACCCAGTTCGGTCTTGTGGTATGCGCCCATGTCGACGACTACTGGGACGGCGCCATAAAGAAGCACGAACTGACCCGTCGCGATAAGGAAGACGACCGCATGAGGCATGTCCGCAATACGAACGCCAACATTGAACCCGTTTTTCTCGCTTATAAAGAAAACACGGTGTTGTCCGCGCTCATAGAGAAATACGCGGCGACGGCTCCCGAGTACGATTTCATTGCCCCTGTCGATGGTTTCCGCCACCGGCTTTGGGTGGTCAGCGACGAGGAAGACAAGAAATCCGTCACGGAAGAGTTCGCCGGCATGGATGCCCTCTACATTGCCGACGGGCACCACCGTTCGGCGGCTGCCGCCCGTGTGGGCAAGGAAAAGGCCTTGGCGAACGAGGCGCACCGCGGCGATGAGGAATACAACTACTATATGGCCGTGTGCTTCCCCGCCGACCAGCTCACCATCCTCGACTACAATCGTGTCGTGAAAGACCTCAACGGACATTCCGACGAGGAGTTTCTGAAAGCGCTTGAGCACAATTTCGAGGTAGAAGATATGGGCGCGGAAATCCACAAACCGGGACAGCTCCACGAGTTTTCGCTCTATCTGGGCGGTCACTGGTACCGTCTGCGGGCCCGCAAGGGGACCTTCGACGAGACAAGCCCCATCGGCGTGCTCGATGTGGATATATCCTCGCGTCTGATTCTCGACGAATTGCTGGGCATCAAGGATTTACGAAGCGACAAGCGCATTGATTTCGTCGGCGGCCTGCGCGGACTCGGTGAGTTGAAGCAGCGCGTTGACAGCGGCGAGATGAAAATGGCTTTGGCGCTCTATCCGGTCAGCATGCAGCAGATTGTCGACATCGCCGACAGCGGTAACATCATGCCGCCGAAGGCTACCTGGTTCGAGCCGAAGTTGCGCAGCGGTCTTGTCATCCATACGTTGGATTAGACTTTGCCGTCGTTGCAATAGCAGCTATGGAAAATCCCCTTATTTCCTGACCTTGCAAGAGGTTTGCGGAAATAAGGGGATTATTTTGAGGTTTGCCATGAAGGACGCTTCTGAATACAATCACTTGGGGGAGTGCCGGCAGCAGAAGAATCTTCGGCAGATGTCCTGTTACAGTTCGGAACGGACGATACGGCCCATGGCCATGACGAACTTGAGTTCCTGCTTGTCGTCGAACATGATGATGTCGGCATCCTTACCTTTCTCGAGCGAGCCCTTACGGTCGTAGATGCCCATTATCTTCGCCGGCGTCTCGCTGGCCATGCGGCAGGCGTCGGCCATAGGTATCTTGGCCTGCTGGACGCAGGTGCGGATGAGACGGTCCATGGTGGCAATGCTTCCGGCGAGGGCGGAGCGGTCGGACAACTTGCAGACGCCGTCCTCGATAATCACACGGGGATCGAAAGCCGAGTCGGCGGCACAAGCCGTGCATGAGAGTGCGTCGGTGATGAGTGCCGTTTTTTCCGTACCTTTAATCTGATAAATCATGCGCAGCATGACGGGGGGCACGTGAATACCGTCGGCTATCATCTCTACGGTCATGTCCTCAAGGGTGAAGATGCTTTCCACCGTACCGGCAGTCTTGAACTCGCGGGTCTTGTAGACTACGGGCATGGCGTTGTAGAAGTGTGTGGCGTGCGTCATGCCGGCTTCGTAGGCGGCCTCCACATCCTCGAATGTGGCGCGCGTGTGGGCGATGGCGGGCAGTACGCCGTGTTTACGGCATGCCTTGATGAAGTCAACCGACCCTTCCAGCTCAGGCGCCTCGTCCCAGCGCTTCAGACACTTCGACTTCTTGAGCAGCGGCTCATACTCCTCGGGCTTCGGGCTCTTGATCCATTCGGGAATCTGTGCGCCGGCCTGCTTCATGTTGAAGTAGGGGCCCTCAAGGTGCAGGCCCATGATGGGACTGTCGGGCTCGGCCATCAGCTTGTCGCAGGTCTCCATGGCAGCCTCTATCATGGGTACTGTCGAGGAAGAGAGCGTCGGGTAGATGGCCGTAGTGCCGTATTGCATGTGAGTGTCGACGGCTACGCGGAAGGCTTCTTCAGTGCCCTCCATGAAGTCTCTGCCGCCACCGCCGTGTACGTGCATCTCAATGCCGCCGGGCACGACATCCGCCCCCTTGGCATCTATAATCTCGGCACCTTCCGCCGGCTGGGAGTCGGCCGATACTGACACGATTTTGTTACCGTCCACGACGATAGAGCCATTCTCGATCCATCCTTCGGGCGTGAGAATATGGCCGTTTATAATTTGTTTCTTCATAATGGGTAATGTTGGTTTGATGTTGTATGCCACAAAGGTAAGCAAATTCTTTCGTCTGTGAAACAGCACGGCAAACTTGTTTGTCTGTTCCGGTCATAATTATTATTAAACGGCAATCCGTGTGGTGTGCGTTACCGGTGCAGGTTTCTCGGACTGATGCGTGAAAAGTGGGAAGCAGTGCCACAAAAGTGGGACGCCTTGCCACTTTTGTGGGACGGTGTCCCACTTTTTCTCCAGTTGCCGCTCGCTCTTTCAAAGAATAGTTGTAATTTCGCGGCAACTAACATCGTTAATTCTAACACATAAAATATTTCAGCATCATGTATAGGAATAAAACGTGCGGCGAACTGCGTCTGGCCAATGTCGGCGAGCAGGTTACTCTTGCCGGCTGGGTACAGCGCGTCCGCAAGATGGGCGGCATGACTTTCGTAGACCTGCGCGACCGTTACGGCATCACGCAGCTCGTTTTCGACGAGAGCGGCGATGCCGAACTATGCGCCCGTGCCAACAAACTGGGCCGGGAGTTCGTCATACAGGTCAAGGGCAGCGTGAGCGAGCGCTACTCCAAGAACGACAAGCTGCCGACCGGCGACATTGAGATTATGATAACGGAGCTTCAGGTGCTTAACGCTTCGGAAGTGCCGCCCTTTACCATTGAGGAGGAAACCGACGGCGGCGACGACCTGCGCATGAAATACCGCTATCTCGATCTGCGCCGCCCCAACGTGAGGGCTAATCTCGAATTGCGCCATAAGTTCTGTCTTGCAGTCCGTCACTATCTCGATGAGCAGGGATTTATTGAAGTGGAGACGCCCGTACTCGTAGGGTCTACCCCCGAGGGCGCCCGCGACTTTATTGTTCCATCCCGCATGAATCCCGGTCAGTTCTATGCTCTTCCGCAGAGCCCGCAGACGCTGAAGCAATTGCTGATGGTGGCCGGTATGGACCGCTACTTCCAGATTGTGAAATGTTTCCGCGACGAGGATTTGCGCGCCGACCGCCAGCCCGAGTTTACGCAGATAGACTGCGAGATGTCTTTCGTTGAGCAGGACGATATCATCCGCACCTTCGAGGGAATGACCAAGTTCCTCTTCAAGGAGGTGCGCGGCGTCGACCTCGGCGAGGCTCCTTTCCTGCGTCTGCCTTGGAGCGAGGCCATGCGTCGTTTCGGTTCCGACAAACCCGATATGCGCTTTGGCATGGAGTTCGTAGAACTGATGGATGTTCTGAAAGGTACCGGCGAATTTGCCGTATTTAATGATGCTGCATACATCGGCGGCATTTGTGCGGAAGGTTGTGCTGTCTATACCCGCAAGCAGCTCGACCAGCTCACCGACTTCGTCAAGTCGCCGCAGATCGGTGCCAAGGGATTGGTTTATGCCCGCGTGCAGGAAGACGGCAGTGTGAAGAGCTCCGTCGACAAGTTCTACGCGCCAGAGGTGCTCCGGCAGATGGCGCAGCAGATGGCGGCCAAGCCCGGCGACCTCATCCTTATCATATCGGGCAACGACGCGATGAAGGCCCGCAAGCAGCTCTGCGAACTCCGTCTCGAGATGGGTAGCCGCCTCGGCCTGCGCGACAAAAACAAGTTCGCCCTGCTGTGGGTGGTCGACTTCCCGATGTTCGAGTGGAGCGAGGAGGAGGGGCGCCTCATGGCCATGCACCATCCCTTCACCTCTCCGAAGCCCAGCGACATAGCGAAACTCGACACCGACCCCGCCAACGTTCTTGCCGATGCCTACGACATGGTATGCAACGGTGTGGAAGTCGGCGGCGGCAGCATCCGTATACACGACGCTAAGCTCCAGGCAAAAATATTCGAGGTGCTCGGCTTTACTCCCGAGCGCGCGCAGGAACAGTTCGGCTTCCTGATGAACGCCTTCAAGTTCGGCGCTCCCCCTCATGGCGGTCTGGCCTACGGACTCGACCGTTGGGTATCACTCTTCGCCGGCCTCGACAGCATCCGTGACTGTATCGCCTTCCCGAAGAACAACTCGGGCCGCGATGTCATGCTCGAAGCGCCCTCGCGCGTAGATCAGAAACAACTGGATGAGTTGTGTCTGGACATTCGTCCGGTTGAGAAATAAGCACCGCCCGGATATGGAGGTATAGCAATAAGCGCACAGAAAAATGGAGTTATTACCGCATGGCCTCTCCAGCAGGAGCGAGCCAGCCTAATAACTCCATTATTTTTCCCTCTTGCGTCCTCTGCTTCTCTCCTACATCCTCCAGACGGCCCAAGCCGTCTGCGGCGGGTGCCGGTTATTTTCTTTTCATATTACAATCCAGTGCATGAAAAATGCACGTATATTCATAGGAAAATGTATAAAGGATACTTAAAGGTAGCGGCGGCCGTACCGCAAGTCCGCGTAGCTGACTGCCATTACAATACGGACCAGGTGGAACAGATCATGGCCCGCGCAGAAGGACAAGGCGCTGAAATCGTCTGTTTTCCGGAACTCAATATCACCGGTTACTCGTGTCAGGATCTTTTTCAGCAGCAGCTGTTGCTCGACGAGGCCGAGGCGGCTCTTCTGCGCCTGCTGGAGTTTAGTCGCAACCTCAACATTGTTGCCATTGTAGGTGTTCCTGTCGTGCACGGAGGTAGTCTGTACAATTGTGCGGCTGTGCTGCAACACGGCAAGATACATGGTCTGGTACCCAAGACATACATTCCTAACTACAAGGAGTTTTATGAGGAGCGCTGGTTTACTTCGGGAGCGGCTCTGACCGGTGGGGTTAAATTCAGGTTCTGTGGCCAGAACATCCCCTTCGGCACAAACTTGTTGTTTGAGGTAGATGAAGTGAAATTCGGCATAGAGCTCTGCGAAGATCTGTGGGCCGTCGTACCTCCCAGTTCGTTGCTGGCTCTTGCCGGTGCCGATGTCGTGTTCAATCTGAGTGCGAGCAATGAACTGACCGGTAAGGCCGATTATCTCAAGGCCCTGGTGTGTAACCAGAGCGCCCGTTCGCTTTGCGGCTACGTATATTCTTCGTGCGGCTGGGGTGAGAGCACACAGGATGTCGTGTTCGGCGGTCGCGCCTACATCGTCGAGAACGGCAGAATGCTGGCGGAGGGGCAACCTTTCAAACTTGACGAACAGATACTTGTGAACGAGATCTGCGTAGAGGTCTTACGGCACGAACGCCTTGTCAACACCTCCTTTGCGGCTGCCCGCGAGCAGGTGTTGCCGCGAAACGGAGCCGGCGAATACCAGTTGGTTGAACTTGATGATCCGGCATTGCAGGAGGCCTACGGCCAGTTGTCGCGTATGGTCAATCCCCTACCTTTCGTTCCGCGTGGCGCGGATCTCGACTTCCGGTGCGAAGAAATACTCAGCATTCAGTCGGAGGGACTGGCCGGCCGCCTGCGCCATACCAACGCCCGTTCCGTGGTCATAGGCATCAGCGGCGGACTTGATTCCACGCTCGCTCTTCTGGTTGCAGTCAATGCCTTCGACCGTCTCGGACTTGACCGCCGTGGCATTGTCGGTATCACCATGCCCGGTTTTGGTACGACTGACCGCACTTATTATAACGCCGTGGAACTGATGAAAGGTCTGGGCATCACTATCAGAGAGGTCAACATCCGTGAGGCTTGTGAACTGCATTTCCGCGACCTCGGACATGACCCGCAGGTACATGATGTTACCTATGAGAACTCTCAGGCCCGCGAGCGCACCCAGATTCTGATGGATGCGGCCAACCAGATGAATGCCTTCGTCGTGGGTACCGGCGACCTGAGCGAGCTGGCGCTGGGCTGGGCCACGTACAACGGCGACCACATGAGCATGTATGGCGTCAATGCCTCGGTGCCGAAGACGCTCGTGCGGCACATTGTAAAATGGGTGGCCGAGAATGTGGCCGACGAGTACAGCCGCCGGATTTTGCTCGACATCGTGGACACACCTATAAGTCCCGAGCTTATTCCTGCGGATGCCGACGGAAATATCACACAAAAGACCGAAGATCTTGTGGGGCCGTATGAACTGCACGACTTCTTCCTGTATTACACCTTGCGTTACGGCTTCCGGCCCTCGAGAATCTACGATTTGGCGCGCAAGGCGTTCGACGGTTCGGATGACAGGGTCGAGAGATACGGCGACGAAACAATCAAGAAGTGGCTTACCACCTTCTTCCGCCGCTTCTTCTCCCAGCAGTTCAAGCGGAGCTGCCTGCCCGACGGCCCTAAGGTGGGCAGTTGTTCGCTCAGTCCGCGGGGCGACTGGCGCATGCCGAGCGATGCCTGTTCGACGGCCTGGCTCGACGAGTGCGGCAGTTTGGCGTGATACATCTGCTTTACAAAATAATCCATCAAAATTTCAACTATCATGAAGCGTATTCTGACAATCCTGACAGGTATCCTTGTGTCGCTGGCGCTTGTGGCGAAGGACAAGGTCGAGGTGGATTTTTTCGTCCGCACCTTTTGCGACAGAAACGAGATACATAGTGGTGACAGTACACTCGTATCGTACGTTCTTTACGCTACCGCGCCTTTTGCCAAGGTGGATTGCAAGACGGAAATGAAGGTGAAAAATGCCCGCGTCCGGGCGCTTAACATCAACCGGCGCAGTGCCCAGGGGCGAACGGTAGAGAATGGAACCGTTTATTATACGATGGTTTGGGAACAATATGTCGTTGCCTGCGATAAGGTGGGCGGCATCCGGATTCCCTCCCTGCAGTTCGAGGCGGAATTTCAGTTCCGCCGCCGGCCGCGTACACCGTTTGAGGATTTTTTCGGAAGCTCCGAACCGCCACTGACCGTACGGAAGAAGGCCCGAAATGAGGAGGCGGAAATATCGGTCAAGGAGAAACCGCTGCGCAGCTCGCGCGAACTGCTGCGGGAAGGCGGCATCTGAGGCGCGGCCGCCCGCCGTCTGCCGTTTTAAACTAACGGATTGCGGCGCGGGTGCAGTGTGGAGAAAGTGGGACGCCTTGCCACAAAAGTGGGATGCACTCCCACAAAAGTGGCAGGGCGTCCCACTTTTCGCTGGAATACTTCTGTTGGTTTCGGAAATAATTTTCGCCGGCCTGCCTTACGACCTTGAAATTTGCAGGCCTTGGCAACAGAGAACGGCGGCAACGCAGGCAGAATGCTCCGCGTTGCCGCCGTTCGTGGCGAAGTGCCGGACGAAAGTTTTCGGCAGGTGCCGGCTGGGCTTGGCCGTTTTGGGTCAGTACGCCCGCTCGCCGAAGATGTAGGAACCTACGCGCACCATGTTGCTGCCTTCTTCCACAGCCAGCTCATAGTCGCCGCTCATGCCCCACGAGCGTATGGCGAATTCAGGCGAATCGGCAAAGAATTCACGCTTCGCGCGCCGGTAGAAATCGTAGGCCGTGCGGAAGTCCTGCCGCACCCGTTCGCGGTCGTCGGTATTGCTGGCCATGCACATCACGCCGCAGAGCCGCACGTTCTTCAGTTCACGCCAAGAGCCTTGCGCAAGCAGTGCGTGACACTCCTCTACGCTGAAGCCGAACTTGGCCTCCTCGCGGGCCACGTGCAGCTGGAGCAGGCAGGGAATGACGCGGCCGAAGCGGCGTCCCTGTTTGTCGATTTCGCGCAGCAGCTTCTCGCTGTCGACGGCATGAATAAGCGAGACGAACGGCGCGATATACTTCACCTTGTTGAGCTGCAGGTGGCCTATGAAATGCCACTCGATGTCGGCCGGCAGAGCCTCGCGCTTGGTCACCAGCTCCTGCACGCGGCTTTCGCCGAACAGGCGGGCGCCGGCTTCGTAGGCCTCCATGAGCGCCTCGGCCGGATGGAATTTCGACACGGCCACGAGGCGGACTCCCTCCGGCAGCCGCGACAATGTTTCCGTAAAGTGTTTTCCGACCTCCGTCATGTTTATTCCTCCGTCTCGACTTTTCGTGCAAATTCCGGTTCGGCCTCCTTGTAATGATAAACATCCATGATGGGCGTTTCGGCTACCGAAGCGATGACATAGTCCATCATCGATCCCTTCATGCCCTCGTCGAGGCGTGCGATGGCGCCACGCAGGTCGGCCGCCTGTATGAGTACGTTCTGCGAGGTCTTGCGCTCTTTGCCGCTCTTCTCGTCGAGCGTCACGAAGACCAGTTTTGCCTTGAACCAGCGGTCGGCGCTTTCCTCCATCGTCTCGAAGAATTCAGCGTAGTGCGCGCGCTTGATGTCCGCCACCTGGAACTCGCCGGTCATGAAGGGCGTCATTTCCTCGATGATGCGCCGTTCGGCTTCGGTGAAGTTGAGGGCATCGACCATATAGGGTTCGGTGACTTTCTTGACAAGACCGTTCTCCATCGTCTTGTCGTACTTGATTTTACATTCAAACCATTCGTTCATGATAATTCGTATTTCGAGTTTTTGTCTGCGTAATGAGAAGCAAAGGTACAAATCTATTCGGAGTTGGCAAGGGTATGATATGGCCTATGCCAATAATATTTTATACTTTTGCGGTACGGAACTAACATACAGTAAATATATGTTTTCAGGAATCATTGAAGATGTGGCCCGGGTCGTCGGCCTGGAGCGTGACAAGACAAACCTGCACATTACGCTGACATGCAGGTTTGCAGGAGAATTGAAGGTAGACCAGAGCGTAGCACACAACGGCGTGTGCCTCACGGTCGTATCCATCAACGGCGACACCTACACGGTGACGGCCATCGACGAAACGCTGCAACGCTCCAATCTCGGGTTGCTCGAAGTAGGCGACGAGGTGAACGTAGAACGCTCCATGCTCATGAACGGCCGCTTGGACGGACATATCGTGCAGGGGCATGTGGACAGTACTGCAGAGTGCACAGCAGTGAATGAAGTGGACGGAAGTACGATTTTCACCTTTGCCTATCGTCACGACGCGGACATGGCGCGGCGCGGTTACTGCACCGTCGACAAAGGTAGCGTGACGGTGAACGGCGTCAGCCTTACCGTGTGCAATCCGTCGGACGGTAGTTTTCAGGTATGTATCATTCCCTTTACCATAGAACATACCAACTTTCACAACATAAAGGTAGGCAGTAAGGTGAATATCGAATTCGATATTCTGGGGAAGTACATCAGCAAGCTCATGTCGTTCTCCTGAAAAATGCAGTTCGCTTCCGGCGCACGACGGCGGGAAGCGGGTGCGCAGTTCAGCTGCTATCTGCAGGGACATAACTAAGGCGGGCATCCGATCAGAATATCGGATGCCCGCCTTCTCTATATGCCGTTTCATTTTTCCTTAAGTCTGTAGGAAAGGCTGTCGGCCCAGTGGCGCAGCGTCATGGCGGGATGGAGAAAAAGCATGAGTGGACCGGCCGTGCGCATGACCTCGCGGATGCGGCGCCTCATGTCGGATGAATAGCAGTGCACCGGGCATTGCTGACAAGTGCATCCCTGCTCCCGCTTGATGCGGCAGCGCGTGAGACGGTCCGTTGCATAATCGGCCAGCGCCTTGCAGTCGTCGCATAAAATATCACCGCCGACAGCATTCCGAGAACGGTGCTTTCGGCGGCAATACAGGCTTATCATGGTTTCTACCGTCCGCTGTTCGCGGCGGACGCGGGAACTGACGGCGGCGCTCACTCCTCTACTTCCTCCTCTACTTCGACGGTGCGCGTTACCTTTCGCACGCCTCCGACACTACGGGCGGCGCCACGAAAGATCGCATCCTTGCGGTCGATGGTGAAGCGGCGGAACTTGCCACCTACGCGTGTAAGTTTTGTACCGGCTTTGTTGAGGGCCTCGGCATCGGTGATCCACTGTTCGGCGCGGTAGGTCTGTCCCTGCGCCACATCATCGTAAATATAGCGTATGTTGCGCATTTCGATGTCGAATCCGCTGTCGGTAACCTGACATATCAGCTGGTAGTAGAACCGTACGCGATCCATCGTCCAGGCCTTGCGCTTGAAATAAAGATATTCTTCCATGCTTGCAGCTATGACGCCGGTTGAGGCATCGGCCTCGGTGATGCGCGCCTGCGGCAAGTGGTCGGGGCCCATGACTACACTTTCCTGTACGAATTTCTGGAGGCGTTCGAATATTTCAGCCTTGTTCTTGCCCTTTACATCGTAATGTTTCTTGAAATAGACGAATCCAGCTTCGTTTACCGGGACTGCTCCTGCCAGATACTTGGCTTCGCTGTTTTCAATCTGGGCGTTGAGGCCCATGGGCAGCAGGGCTAAAAGTAATACTATTAACTTCTTCATGATATGATATTAGTTGTTTTGAGAATCTTTGTGGGACAAAGATAGCAAGAAAGCGCGAATTTATGGCGATGAATCAGGAAATAATGCAAGGCAAACGCCTGCCTGCTGCAGTCTTCCGGTGTCTGTCCGGCGAATGCTTGAGGTTTTAACATTTCGGGATTTCGGTTTTAACATTTCTTGTTTCCGGCAGAAAAATTCCGTATATTTGCATTGTCAAGGGGGAGGCCGCCGTGGTCTTCCCCTTTTTGCTGGAATTTTTCGCGTATCGTGTACGAAAAATGCAAGTATTGCCGGCGAAAAAGCAAGTAATATAACGCCATTATGCCGGTCTTGTCGAACGAAATGGATTTCCTGCGCTATCTAGTACATGTGCCCGAAATGTGAGTTCAAGATAGAAGTGCAAAGTTTAGCAGTGGAGAATCGTTGTTGCAGAATGATATTGTTTTAACTGACGGTAAAGACATAACATCAGAGTCATTTGCGCGGTCGGCCGCACCTGACGAGCATCCGGCTCCAATGGGCTGCGTCTATACAGTCCACCACGACGCCCCGTGAGGAACTGGCGTGGATGAATTTACCCTCCTTCAGATAGATGCCGACATGGGATATTTTTTCGCCGGCATCCGGTGACGAAAAGAAAACCAAGTCGCCGGGGCGTAACGACCTGCGGGAAACGGTGGTTATGCAGTCTTTGGAGTACTGCTCGCCGCTGTTGCGTGAAAGTTGCCGGGCATACGCATTCTGGTAGATGCCGCAGGTAAGGCCGGAACAATCTACACCGGCTCGCGTGGTGCCGGTCGCGCGATAGGGAACTCCTATCCATTGCGCGGCTTCCAGATAGAGCCGGTGATCATCGTCCTTGTCTATGTCGAACCCCAGCAGAAGACCGGCTCGTGCCAGCGCGCCGATGTCGGCCGGCGACATACCAGTCGTGCGGCACGAAGAGACCGCCGAAACAGTGCAAAAGATGGCTGCTACGATACGTAGCAACCATCTTTTGCGGTATATATTTGAAACGGAAGGTCTGACGGACATGGTGCCTTCCGGTATTATTCGGCCTTTAAGGCCGACAGGTACTTTTCGGCCTCAATGGCGGCTTTGCAGCCGCTGGCAGCCGCGGTGATGGCCTGGCGGTAGTGAGGGTCGGCAACATCGCCGGCGGCAAACACGCCGGGTACGTTGGTGCAGGCGGTCTGGCCTTTGGTGACGATGTAGCCTTGGGCGTCGGTCTCGACCCACGGGGTGAACAGGCTGCTGTTGGGCGTGTGGCCTATCGCCAGGAAGAAACCGTCGATGGTGATGTCGAATGTCTTCTCCTCGGGAGTGCCTTTGTGGCTTACAAGATGAGCGCCTTCTACACCGCTGTCGCCGAATAGGCCTACGGTATTGGTGTTGAAGAGTATTTCTATCTTCTCATTTTTCAATACCCGCTCCTGCATCGTCTTGGAAGCGCGTAGGTAGGGCTTGCGGACAATCAGATAAACTTTCGACGCCAATCCGGCCAGATAGAGGGCTTCCTCGCAAGCAGTGTCGCCGCCGCCGACTACGGCCACGGGTTTCTTGCGATAGAAGAAACCGTCGCAGGTGGCGCAGGCGCTGACACCTGCACCACGGTATTTCTGCTCGTCCGGCAGGCCAAGGTATTTGGCGGAGGCGCCGGTGGCTATGATGAGAGACTCGCAGGCGACCTGAGTGTCGTCGTCGAAGGTCAGGACGGCAGGCCGTACGCCTAGGTCGGCTTTGACGGCGGTGGCGGTGCGCACTTCGGTACCGAAACGCTCGGCCTGCTTCCGCAGGTCGTCCATCATACGGTTGGCGTCAATGCCTTCGGGGTATCCGGGGAAGTTCTCTATTTCCGTGGTTGTTGTTAACTGGCCGCCGGGCTGCAAACCTTCGTAAACAACGGGTGAAAGACCGGCACGGGAGGCATAGATGGCGGCGGTATATCCGGCAGGGCCGGAACCAAGTATGAGACATTTGATTGTTTCCATATATTTCTCTTGTTGAATGATATGAATTTGTGATCGGAGATGGGAAGAGCGGCTTCCGTCTGAATTTACCGTAGGTCGATGACTTCCACATTCGGATGGTCGGATTTGCTGAAACGGAAGAAACTGTCATTCCACTTCTTGCCGGTAGAAATAGTACCGACGCGGATGCGTACCCAGTTGCCCTGTTGCTTCACGCGTACGCTGAGAGGCCAATAGCTCGACTTGTCGATGACAATGCGCATTTCGCTGATGCGGCTTGACTTGTTCTGAGCGGTCAGCCGTACTTCATAGCAGGAAATACCGCTATAATCTGTGGTCGTCATCTGGATGTTGTAGCCCTTCTTGTAAAGGTTTACAAAAGAATACGGGTTGACCGTCTGCAACTCGGCGGCTGTCGGCGTAGAGACATAGGCTTCGTCGCTGCCGTTCATAAGCGACCATTGCGTCTTGCCGTCGAACCATGTAGTCATTTGCGGTGAGGTGATTTTGAACTTATTGCCACTGACATGAATGGTACCGGTGGTGTTCCCCGATACGGAGGAGCCTTTATAGGAAGTAGCCTCGAAGTTGGCCTGCAGGCCGCCGCTGCTTTTTAACTTATTGGCGGTTTTGTCCAGCACATTGCGGGCGTTGTCGGCCACGGCCGGCAATGAAAAGCAGGTAACGAGGATGAATGCCAGAAGTATGGGGAAGCATTTCTTGTGTGTCATCGTGTTCTTTTTAAAAGGGGGATGTCTGAATTATCTGATTGCCGATATTTTGGTTTCAAGTTCTATCTCGTCGGCGCACAGCACTTCGCGCGGCTTGGCTCCGCGCGTAGGGCCGACGATACCGGCCTTTTCTATCTGATCCATAAGTCGGCCGGCCCGGTTGTAGCCAATGGAGAACTTACGCTGGATGAGTGAGGTGGAACCTTGCTGGTGAACGACGATGAGGCGGGCCGCTTCTTCGAACAGAGGATCGAGATTGCCCATGTCTACGGTGGCTGAACCGCCGTTGTCTCCATCTGTATCGGCCAAGACCTCGGGAAGTTCATAGGGGGTAAGGTAGCCTTGTTGTGCAGCAATAAAGTTGGTAATGGCCTCTACCTCGGGGGTGTCGACAAAGGCACATTGAACACGGGCGGGATCGTTGCCGGCAAGGAAAAGCATATCTCCTTTTCCTACAAGCTGATTGGCGCCGGTTCTGTCCAATATCGTCTGGCTGTCTATACGTGACATAACCTTGAAAGCCATACGTGCGGGAAAGTTTGCCTTAATTGTACCGGTGATGATATTTGTTGTCGGGCGTTGGGTGGCAATGACCATGTGCATGCCAACTGCACGGGCAAGTTGGGCAATACGGGCAATTGGAAGTTCCACTTCTTTACCGGCAGTCATTATCAGATCGCCGAACTCATCTATAATGACTACGATATAGGGCATGAATTCATGTCCGTTCTCTGGATTGAGCTGGCGTGCTTTGAATTTAGCGTTATATTCCTTTATGTTCCTGACTTTTGCCTTTTTGAGCAGATCATAACGATGATCCATTAACTGACAGAGGCTTTTTAAGGTCTGCACCACTTTGGTCACATCCGTGATAATGGGATCGTCGCCGTCGGCAATTTTTGCCAGAAAATGGTTTTCAATAGGCGAATAGACGCTGAACTCTACTTTCTTGGGGTCTACCATGACAATCTTCAGTTCTGAGGGATGCTTCTTATAGACCAAAGAGGTGATGATTGCGTTCAGACCGACGGATTTGCCTTGTCCGGTGGCACCGGCAACGAGCAGGTGCGGCATCTTGACGAGGTCTACCATATAGACATCGTTCGTGATGGTCTTTCCCAATGCTATAGGTAATTCGAATGTGCTCTCCTGGAATTTTTCCGAGTTGATGATACTCTCCATCGAAACGATACGCGGATTCTTGTTGGGAACTTCTATTCCGATAGTTCCCTTGCCGGGAATTGGAGCAATGATACGTATCCCAAGCGCACTGAGGCTTAGAGCAATGTCATCTTCAAGATTGCGGATCTTACTGATACGAACACCTGGTGCCGGAGTAATTTCGTAGAGTGTAATGGTTGGCCCGACTGTAGCTTTAATGCTTACAATTTCGACGCCAAAGTTGCGAAGAACCGTAATAATACGGTCTTTATTCGCATTTTGCTCTGCCATATTTACAGACGGAGCATTATCAGGATATTTCTTTAGCAATGACAGAGGAGGAAATTTGTAGTTTTCCAGATCTTTCCTGGGGTCATAAGGCTCGAATGTTTGCAGACTATGTTTTTCCTCTTCTTCCGGTTGCATGGCAATGTCGGAATTATAGGATTCTTCCTTCGGAGCGTCAAGTATTAATTGCGGACTTTTCTCATCGCCTACCTCTTGGGAGAAATCTAAAGTGATGGCATAGTCGTCTTGATTCGGATTTTCTTCCTCTTCTTCTTTTATTTCATAGGAGACATTGTCTTCATTATGCTCTTCTTTTTTTTCTTCTTCTTCCGTCTCTTCAGTATCTTCTTTTTTATTTTGTCTGCCAATCAGGTTTCCTTTGATTAGATCCTGAGGCTTCATCATTTTACGAATAATATTGATGGTTTCATTACTTAAGTATATGAAGTAACATATTGCAACAGCAATCAGAATTATAAATGTAGGTATTACCCCTACTGCAGTTGTCAGACTATTACGTACATTAACTCCGTGCATACCGCCTAAAGAAAAGGTAAAACTCATAGTCGGTAGAATAGTTTCTTCCAACAGGCTTAGCGTAACGGACCCCCATACCATTAATATGGAACAGTTCAGAAACCATTTCCATAATCGGATCCTGTAGGCACGCATGAGTTTTACACCAAGGACGAATAGGAACAAGGGTATGAAAAAAGCGCATACTCCGAAACACTGGTCCATGAAATAGTAGGCGGTATGCGCCCCCAATTTACCTCCGTAATTTTCTGCGTTAAAGTCTATTCCGCTGACTATCGCGCTCTGCTCCTTACCGCAAGTGAAGAAGTGAGAAGTAAAAGTCAACAACATGAATAAGGCAACGATTAGGCAGAAAAGCCCGAGTATAAAGCGTAGAGTTTCACCTTTGTAGAGAGTTTTTATACCTTCCGGCATGAAAAGACTTTTAAAGTCTCTTTTCATGGATTTACTTCCCGATTTGCTTTTTGATTTTTGTGGAGATCTGGAAGTTGTGGTGGTTCTTTTTTTTGCTGGCATTCAAGTAATATTTATAAATATACTCTAAACTCGGCGTATGTCTGAGCTTTATGAAAGTTGTAACAAAGGTACGAAGAATTTGTGAGATTGGATATGGAATTAGGGAATTGTTTCTTTTATAAATATTGATTATTGTAAATGGTTATAATAAAATAGTGGCCCTGACATATATACCTTATGAGTATTGTGCCAGGACCACTTATTTTAGGAATAAATCAATTACTTCAAATCATTTACTTCTTTCATGTCGATTTCTTCACCATTTGGATTGTAGAAGACATATTCGAGATATGAGAGTTTCTGGTTGGAAATAATCTTGACTCCCATGCCATATTTAAGTTGCCATTTACGCTTAAGGCTTATTACGCCCTGATTAATGTAAGCGGCAACGAAAGGATGTACGTGAAGTCGGAATTTCTTGATGCCTAACTTATTGACAAGTATTTCAATCTTACTTTCCAAAATATCTGTAAAGAGCAGACTTGACTTTATTTGCCCGCTACCGCCACATGTGGGACATGCTTCTTCCACATTGACATCCATTGCCGGACGAACACGCTGACGGGTAATTTGCATCAAGCCAAATTTTGAGAGAGGCAGGATGTTATGCTTGGCACGGTCGCCACGCATATTTTCTACCATGCGCTCATATAGTTTTTGACGACTCTCGGGAAGGGCCATGTCAATAAAGTCGACGACGATAATACCTCCCATATCACGCAGGCGCAGTTGTCGGGCCAATTCGTCGGCTGCGCCGAGGTTGACCTCAAGGGCATTTACTTCCTGTCCTTCAAGAGACTTGGAGCGATTACCGCTATTAATGTCCACGACATGCAGCGCCTCAGTATGCTCAATAATCATGTAGGCACCGTGTTTGTATGTTATGATTCTTCCGAAACTTGACTTAATCTGTTTCGTTACAGAGAAGTTGTCAAAAATAGGAACACTTCCCTTGTAGAGTTTCACGATGTGCTTCCGGTCCGGAGCAATGAGGTTTACATAATCATTAATTTCATTGAAAACATTGGTGTCGTTTACATAAATGTTTTCATAGGAGGGATTAAACAAGTCGCGGAGCATAGCCACGGCTCGGCTTCTCTCTTCGTAGCAGACCAAAGGTAATTTCTGGGCACTCTGCCTATATTTCCTTACTTTTTCTATCGCGTCTTCCCAACGTTTCAGGAGTATCTTGAGTTCGGTGTCCAGTTCTGCCACACGCTTTCCCTCGGCAACGGTTCTGACTATTACGCCAAAGCCTTTTGGTTTTATGCTGTGTATGAGTTGCTTCAAGCGTGTACGTTCCGAACTGCTCTTGATTTTAGAGGATACAGAGATACGATCACCAAATGGTGACAGAACGAGGAAACGTCCTGCAAACGAAAGTTCGCAAGTCAGGCGTGGACCTTTGGTCGAGATAGGCTCCTTTACTATCTGTACCAATAGTTCCTGTCCTACTTTTAATGTGTTTTGAATACTTCCTTCTTTCTCTAAAATGGGAAGACCGGTTATCCGGCCTGCTGAAATATTCTTTTTGCCGTCGCCGACTAATTCCAGATATTTTTCCAGTGAATGAAAACGCGTTCCCAAATCCAAGTAGTGTAAAAACGCGTCTCTTTCATGACCGACATTCACGAAGCATGCATTAAGTCCCGGCATTAACTTCCGGACCTTGGCCAGATAGATGTTTCCCACCGAGAAGTGTTCGGCACGCCCTTCCTTTTGGAATTCCACTAATCTCTTGTCCTCAAGAAGAGCGATAGAAATCTCTTTGGGTTGAACATCAACAATAACTTCGCTAGTCATAATATACAATTAAGATATAATGTAACATCCTCCTGTCACGACATTCTGATCTGTCGTGAGCAGGACTTCTGCAAAAAATGTACCAATAAGCAACTCGCACAGACCAGTGTACGCTTTACCGTATTGGCACATTTCATCATTGAGAAAAAGCAGGTATTACTTGCTCTTATGCCTATTCTTTCTCAGTCTTTTTTTACGCTTGTGCGTAGACATCTTATGTCTTTTTTTCTTCTTACCGCTGGGCATAATCTTATGATTTAAACAGTTAATAATTAGTTTTATTTGATTTCCTGCATAAAGGTCTTGGCAGGCTTGAAGGCAGGAATATTATGTTCGGGAATGATTATCGTTGTGTTTTTGGAAATGTTACGGGCTGTCTTTTGAGCGCGCTTTTTGAGGATGAAGCTGCCGAATCCGCGGAGATATACATTCTCCTCATTGGCGAGGGATTCTTTAACCGAAGCCATGAAAGCCTCTACAGTATTCAGAACGGTAGCTTTGTCAATACCCGTCTTCTCAGAGATAGAACTGACGATGTCTGCTTTAGTCATCTTAGTGTAGTAATTTATGTGTTAAACTTTAGTGTGTCACCAAATCGGGTGCAAAGATATAATTTTCAACCGGTTTAGAAAAACGCCCTTACACTTTTTTAGACTTTCACGGGAATTTTTTTTATTCTCGCATCATGGCGGCCGCCTTCAAATGCTGTTTCGAAGAATAAATCCATAACTTCGTCTGCCTGTTCCGGGGCAATGAAGCGTCCCGGAAGCACGAGCACGTTGGCATCGTTATGCTGACGCGCCAATTTGGCTATTTCGGGCATCCACACCAGAGCGGCTCTTATACCCTGATGCTTGTTAAGCGTCATGGCTATGCCTTCGCCGCTTCCGCATATCGCTATTCCTTGAGTGTGCCGGCCGGCTTCGATGGCTTCTGCCAATGCGTGTGCGTAGTCGGGATAGTCACAACTTTCTTCGCTGTATGTTCCGTAGTCCTTGTATTCAATGCCTTTGCTTTCGAGGTATTGCTTTACATGCTGCTTGAGAGCATAGCCGGCGTGATCACTGGCCAGCCCTATCGGTTTTATGTCCTGTGCCATTTGCAGTTAGTGAGGGCTTAGTTTTTGTGAGGCGAATTATTTTTCATTGAGGAATGCGAGCACCTCCTTGTGGATGTTTTGAGGTGTGAATCCGAGCTTTTCGTCAAGAACCTTGAACGGTGCGCTGAAACCGAAGGTGCTCAAGCCATAGACTTTACCGTTGTCGCCTACAAGACCTTCGAATGTTACAGGCAGTCCGGCTGTCAGACCGAATATCTTGGCACCGCGGGGTAACAATGCTTCCTGATAGCTGAGAGGCTGGCGGCGGAACAGGCCTTCACTCGGGCAACTGACGACCCGCGCCTTGATGTTGTCTTCTTTCAATAACTGGGCTGTGTCGTAGAGCGTGCTTACTTCAGAACCGGATGCCACGAGTATGACATCGGGATTGGCCTCGGGAAGCACTTCATAGGCGCCTTTCTCTACGCCTTTGTAGTCTGTGCCTTTGGGGAGATCATTGACATTCTGGCGACTGAAGATCAAGGCTGTCGGCGTATCATGGTTTTCCATAGCCAAGCGCCAGCACTGCGTGGCGGCGTGCACATCGCAGGGACGGAATACGCGAACGCTGTCATTCCCGCTGTGATTTCTCAGTTTCTCCATCAGGCGTATTTGTGCCTCCTGTTCCACGGGCTCGTGTGTGGGGCCGTCCTCACCGACGCGGAAGGCGTCGTGGGTCCAAACGAATTTTACGGGCAGCTGCATGAGCGCGGCCATACGGATGGCAGGTTTCATGTAATCGGAGAAAACGAAGAAGGTACCCATGGCGGTAATGAGGCCGCCGTGGAGCGTCATGCCGATGCAAAGACAGGCCATGGTCAGTTCGGAGACGCCTGCCTGCAGGAAGCCGCCGGCAAAGTTTTCACGCGATATGGTGGTCGTATGTTTCAGGAAACCGTCGGTCTTGTCGGAATTGCAGAGGTCGGCGGAACTTACAATCATATTGGGGACATATTCGGAGAGCAAGGCCAAACAAGTGGCGGAGCCATTGCGCGTCGGCGAATTGGGCTTCTGCTCAATGCTGTCCCAAGGAATCTCCGGCAATTTGCCGGCAAACCAGTCTTTCAGCAAGGCCGCTTTAGATACATTCCTGCCGGCCCATTCCTTTTCCTCGGCTCTCAAGGCGTTTACCTGCTGCTGCAGTTCCACCCTGCGCCGCTCATACATGGCGGCCACTTCCTCGCGAATCACGAAGGGATTTTCGGGATCTGCTCCCAAATTCTTTATCGTGTTGATGTACGCGTCGCCGCCAAGCGGGGCACCATGTGTCTTGCAGTTGTGCTCATAGCTGGAATTGTCAGCCTGGCGCGCCCCCTTGCCCATGATGGTATGTCCGATTATCAAGGTCGGACGGGCCGTTTCTTCATTGGCGGCTTTCAGCGCCTGGCGGATCTGCTCGCAGTCGTTACCGTCTATTTCGATAACGTTCCAGTTCCAGGCCCTGTATTTCATGGCCGTATCTTCGGAAATCACTTCGGAGGTTTCGGTGGACAATTGTATTTCGTTGGCGTCGAAGAACATGATGAGGTTGTCCAGTCCCAAATGTCCCGCCATGCGGCCGGCCCCCTGCGAGACTTCCTCCTGAATGCCGCCGTCGGATATATAGGCGTATATCTTCTCACGCTTGAAACCGGGATTCTGCGTGCGTGCGTAAAGGGCCTTGGCCGCTATGGCCGCACCTACGGCGTAGGTATGGCCTTGGCCGAGGGGGCCGGAGGTATTCTCTATTCCGCGCTCGATGTTTACCTCGGGATGGCCGGGCGTGGGACTTCCCCACTGACGGAACTGCTTGAGCTCTTCCAAAGAGAAACGGCCGATGAGCGCCAACTCCGAATAGAGCATGGGCGACATGTGGCCGGGGTCGAGGAAGAAACGGTCGCGGCATTCCCATGTAGGATCCTGGGGGTCGAACACAAGAAACTCCGAGTAGAGTACATTTATGAAATCTGCTCCGCCCATGGCGCCGCCGGGATGTCCCGATTTCGCTTTTTCTACCATTGCGGCAGACAATACGCGGATATTGTCTGCGGCCGAATTCATTAGCTGAATAGGATTTTCCATATATTTCGCAGTCGTCGGTTTTATAAAAATCGAAGCAAAAGTACAAAGAATTGTCTGAAAGGCAAAATATTGTCAGTCTTATTTATGCGTAATAAGACTGGTTAGTAAATATTGTCGGCCGTTAAGACTTCCAGACATTATAAGAGTGAAGGCTTGCATGCCGGCGAGTGAAATATGCTTGTGCGAGCGCGCGTATGCCTTGATTTGTAGGGCATTGCCGATGGATTTGTTTCGCTCGCAGGTGTGATTGTTACTATAGGTGTGGCCGGACAATGCCGGCAGGTTTCGCCGGAACGGTAATTGCTGAAAGTGGGGCGCTTTGCCACTTTTGTGGGACGCCTTCCCACTTTTGTGGCAAGGCGTCCCACTTTCGGCCGATCTGTCCTGCTGTCCTGTTCCCGTATGCGAAGGATCTTGCCGCGTATCATGGCGAGTATTGCGTATTTGCCGGTTGCTGCGTCTGCATAATTAGCCGCTGCAAAGAGTAAGTATCGGATTTTATTGCTATCTTTGCGCAGTTTATCCGAATAAAGGATATTTCATGCAATACTAAATACTGATGAAGAAAATATCATTACCGTTTTTGTTCCTTATGCTGGCATCTCCGGCGTCTGCAACTGTAACTGTTGCGGAAAATACGCCGGCAACCCCGGCAGATTCTCTTCCGGCTGCTGTCGCCGGCCGGTATGAACATAAGGATGCTACCGGCATTTCCCTTCTTTCTGTGGCGAAGAAGGCGGACATGTCTTTAAAGTTCGGCGGCTACATTGTCGGCAAATACAGCATTAGCGATCGCGGCGGGCAAGAGTCTAACTCGACCTTCGATCTTCGTTTCGTCCGCCTGTATATGAACGGCTATTGCTTCAACGATTTCTATTATCGGTTGCAAATGGAGGTGAACGACGCTCCCGGCACGGATAAGGGGCCGCGCATAGTCGACGCTTTCGTGGAATGGCAACGCTATGATTTTCTGCGTGTCAAGGTCGGACAGTTCAAGCGGCCCTTTGGATTCGAAAACCCCTATAGTCCGCTGGATGTAGGGATGGGCGCCTACTCTCAGGCCTCAATGAAACTGGCGGCCATCAGCGACCGCAACGGCGAGCACAAATCGTCGGGGCGCGACTTGGGCATACAGTTGCAAGGCGATCTGTTGCCCGCCGCCGACGGACATAACTGGATACACTATCAGGTGGGCGTCTTCAACGGTCAGGGTATCAATCATAAGGACAAGGACAAGCACAAGGATCTCATCGGTGGGCTTTGGTTCTCGCCCGTCAAGAATCTTGCTATCGGCGGCTTCGGCTGGAATGGCAAATACACCAACGAGAAATACACTGACCCCGCTACACAACGCAAGTCCGTGTCGAGAGTACGTTGGGGAGCTGGTCTGAAGTATGAGAGTGACTGGACTGTCCGTAGCGAATACATGTCTTCGGCAGGCGGTGTGGCCGGCAACATCAATGCCCCTTCGCGCTCGGACGCATGGTATGCCATGGTGGGAGTGCCGACAGTGAAGAACTTGAAGCTTTACGGCCGCTGGGACTGCTATCGCGACGCAAAGACCTGGAGTTCTCTGAAGACAGACTATGGTTTTGCTGCCAACTATAAGTTTGGAAAGAACCTGATATTCCAGTTGAATTATACCCGTACATACGATCGCTCGGCGGCAGCCAACCAACGTTACAACACAGTCGATGCGCAAATCTATGCCCGCTTCTGAAGGGGGAGAAACGATATTCCAATCTTTAAAACGCCAGTGGAATGAAGCAGAAGATGACCACCGAAGAGGAATTTAAGGCTGTTATAGGCAATTGCCGTGAGCTTTTCGTGAAGAAAATGCACGACTATGGCTCGGCATGGCGCATTATGCGGCCTATCTCCGTCACCGACCAGATATATATAAAGGCCAATCGTATTCGCTCGGTCGAGGCTACTGGGCAGAACATGGTGGGCGAGGACACGGCGGGTGAGTTCGTCGGTATTGTCAACTACGCCATTATGGGACTGATACAGCTTGAAAAGGGCGCCAGCGAGACTCTCGCAGACGATATGTCCGCCGAGGATATTCTGAAACACTACGACAAGTACGCCGAGTCCTCGCTGCAACTGATGACGCGTAAGAACCACGACTATGGAGAGGCTTGGCGCAACATGCGCGTCAGTTCCTACACCGATCTGATACTGATGAAGATCATGCGTACCAAGCAGATTGAGGATTTGAAGGGTAACACACTCGTGTCGGAAGGCGTATCTGCCAATTATATGGACATGATAAATTATGCCGTGTTCGGCTTAATAAAACTGACGATTGAAGCGTAACGGGCGAAATACGATGATGCTCTGCGTGGTCTCGGCCTGCCGGTTGCTGCTGGCTGCGACCTTTATCTTCTCGGGCATCGTAAAGGGCATCGATCCTATGGGGATGTCCTACAAACTCAATGCCTATTTCGATCATTGGGGTGTTCCATTCTCACAGGATTCCCTGATGCTGAAAGGAATGGTTCTGTTGCTTTCAGCAGTGGAGTTCATCATTGGCATTTATATGCTGTTGGGCATCCGCAGGCGGTTCACGTCAACGGCAGCTCTGTCCTTCATGCTGTTCATGACGGCATTGACTACCTACATATATATATATGATCCGGTGACCGATTGTGGCTGTTTCGGCGAAGCCTTGCCGCTGACTAACGGACAGACATTGGCCAAAAACATATTGCTTCTTTTGGCTGCGGCCGTATGTTTCCGCTGGCGGCGATATTTGCTGCGACTCATTTCCGAGCGCAATCAATGGATAACCTCGCTCTATTCCTGGATTTATATATTCTTGCTGGGGCTTTACTCTTTGCATTATCTTCCGAAGGTGGATTTTACATCCTTTAAGGAAGGGACCGATTTGAGGAAGGCATATTTTACACCCGACGATACGACTTCGCCCGAATTGCTTGCGTTCGATTGTTTCAACGGTGAAGAGCCCGCGACAGATAAGATCCTTCGCGGTAAGGGATTGACGCTTTTGCTTACGATTTCGGATATAGGTACGGCAGACGACGGATGCAACGACCGTATCAACGACATCTACGATGCCTGTCAGGATTCAGGATATGATTTCTACGCCTTGGTCAATGCCAATGCGTCGGCATCGGACATAAGCCGATGGATAGACCGGACGGGAGCCTCCTACCCTATTCTTACGGCCGAAACTGACATCTTGCGGTCTATGGTACGCTCCAATCCCGGTCTGATATTGTTGTCTGACGGCATAATACAGAAGAAGTGGAGCAACAACAACCTGCCGGTGATAGACAATGACGGAACGTGGAAACCGACTACCGACACGTGGCTTGCCGAATTGTCGTATCTCAAACTGATCTTATGGTTCATTCTACCGTTGTTCGTTACGATTTTTTTGGACCGTATATGGGTTGGACATAAATTCCTTAAATATTTCATACATACAAAACATCTTAAACAAACAATTATTATGAGAAAGAAAATTGTAGCAGGAAACTGGAAAATGAATCTGAACCTGCAAGACGGTGTTGCTTTGGCAAAGGAACTGAACTCTACGCTGGCTTCCGACAAGCCTAACTGCGATGTCGTTATCTGCACCCCCTTCATCCACCTTGCTTCGGTGGCCAATGAAATCGATGCCAGTCTTATCGGACTTGGTGCCGAGAACTGCGCAGATAAAGTAAGCGGTGCGTACACCGGCGAGGTTTCTGCCGAAATGGTGAAGAGCACGGGCGCAGGCTACGTAATTCTCGGTCACAGCGAGCGTCGTGCCTATTATCACGAAACTCCCGAAATTCTGAAGGAGAAAATAAACCTGGCACTGGCCAACGGCCTGAAGGTAATATTCTGCATCGGTGAGGTTCTGGAGGAGCGCGAAAGCGGCAAGCAGAACGAGGTGGTGAAGGCTCAGCTCGAGGGCTCGCTCTTCGACCTTTCTGCAGAGGAGTTCAAGAACATTATCCTGGCTTATGAGCCTGTTTGGGCCATTGGTACAGGTAAGACCGCTACTGCTGAACAGGCAGAAGAAATGCATGCTTTTATTCGCAGCGTGATTGCCGAGAAGTTTGGTGCCGAGGCGGCAGAGAACGTAAGCATTCTTTATGGCGGCAGCTGTAAGCCTGGCAACGCCAAGGAAATCTTTGCAAAGCCCAACGTAGATGGTGGACTTATTGGTGGAGCAGCTTTGAAGGTCGCAGACTTCAAGGGTATCATCGACGCTTGGAAATAAGATAGTCAGTAGAAACCGACGGGCGACTGTCTCCCTCGTTGCCCGTCGGTTTTCCATAAATCAGAACACTTTAAACTTCTCTTGGTATGAAAATAGTGCAATTGCTTCTGTGTAGCTTGATAATATCTTTTATGACTGTTTTTACCGCGATGGGGCAATCCACTTTCACGGAGCATGTAAAGAAACAGAAAGCCAGTGAGGGGAAAGTTATCATCATTCAGAGTAAGGCTATCGAAGACGCTGTGAACGGCGTTAAGCCGAAGCCTGCTCAACCTGTTGAGGAGAATAAGAAAAAAACGCCGGTGGAAAACGGCAATGGCAAGAGTTCGAGTCAGGAAAAAGAGGAGGGAGAAAACCCTGATAAAAACAGCTCTTCACATCATGGCAGTGTGCGCAGGCACAAGGCTATGGGCTATCGCATACAAATCTATACGGGCGGTAATTCCAATAAAGACAAGATGCAGGCTTACGAGATCGGACGCAAATGTCAAGGCGTCTTTCCCATGCTTTCGTCTTATCCGCGATTTATCAATCCGCGCTGGACATGCCGTGTGGGCGACTTCAGAAATCATGAGGAAGCTGAAAAATTTGCAGATAAAATACGGGCTGCGAAGATCTCAAAAGAGATACGTATTGTAAAATGTGAGGTGAATGCCGCATGGTAAATAGTCTCTCTAAAAAACATATTATGACAACGGAGGAAAGAATAGAAGAACTCAAAGAACATTACGGAAGGATATTGGAACTACTGGGAGAAGATTCTCAGCGGGAGGGACTGCTGAAAACTCCGGAGAGGGTGGCGAAAGCAATGCTTACTCTCACTAAAGGTTACGGTATGGACCCTGCGGCCGTATTGAACTCTGCCAAGTTTAAGGAGCCATACAATCAGATGGTTATTGTAAAGGATATTAATTTCTATTCTTTGTGCGAGCACCATATGTTACCATTCTATGGAAAGGCTCACGTGGCCTATATTCCCAATGGCTATATAACCGGCCTTTCCAAGATCGCGCGTATTGTCGATATATTTTCTCACCGGTTGCAAGTACAGGAACGCATGACATTGCAGATAAAGGAGTGCATACAGCAGGCTCTCAATCCACTGGGAGTAATGGTTGTTGTAGAGGCCAAGCATATGTGCATGCAGATGCGAGGTGTGGAGAAGCAAGGTTCTATTACGACAACAAGTGACTTCTCGGGTGCATTCAATCAGGCGAAGACCCGTGAGGAATTTCTTAAACTTATTTCGCGTAAAGAGTGATGGCCGACGGATAGAATAACCTGACGCTATTATTTTTTTACTGTCTTTTGAGAGAAATATTACGGTATTGCCGTTTGCGATTGAATGTCAAGCCAACGTACACATTGACATAGTTTACAACGTTCGTAACACTGAATGCCGCACGTTTGTAGTCAAAAAAATGTGAGACGAGTGAAGCGCCTGCAAACCAGCGGGAATTATTCCAAACAAGTCCGGCTCGGGCAATAAAATCAAATTTCAGGTTCTTCATGTTGAACCAGATTGATTCTCCACTTAACCGTTCGCCTTTTGAATGCTTAATTCCCATTTGTGGTGTCAGTGAAGCGGACAATAGGAAGTTGGGGGCGAAGACCCAGTTATAGGCATATCCTCCACTGATGCCGAAACTCTGATAATTAATATTGCTAATTTTCAGTTCGTCAATTAATGGACTATTCCCGGTCTCTGTCTCGATAAGTTCTACCGGTAGCTGAGTATAGTCAAAAGTTAAGCGTTGGTGGGAATAATTAAGTCCCAGCATCCAAGAGCCACAGCTGCGCCGTTGAACTGTACTTTGTGCGTATGCGGCAGGAAAGGAAAAATGTCTGTGATTAAATACATAATAAACATTCGCACTTGCCGTATGAGCTTTCATACCGGTAAAATCTCGGCCGACAACAGCCTTCGATATATTATCACCAAACCCAACAGCCCTCTTTATTGTGAAATTTCCTGCATTACGGATGTACACTATATCACATCCGAGCATGGAACTATATAGACTAAGATTGAACTCGGTGGTTTTTACCGCTTTCTTCATATTCTTTACATCAAAGGTGTACCCTAAGAATATCCATCTCCAACCGAAATAAGGGCCTATTTTCAGTGCCGGTGATGGTGCTAATTGGAGTGTCTGCGTTATTCCTTCGGCTGATGTCGCTTTCAGACGATACACTTGGTGAAAGTTCGTGTTTTGCAACATGGCCGTATAATTATAGTAATTGGGAATTATATAGGTCGAGTCGTAATCGTCGAAACTTTTAATAAAGCGAGAGATAATGCTTCCTGTCCTTTTTATTTTCTGTTTCAGATTATTGGACGAAGATAGAGTGTCTTCGATAAGAACGGTGTCAGGGGGCAGACCTATATTGTCGGCTGTATTTCTGCCTAACGATTCCGAAAGAATAAGGTCATATCGATTTTTAGCTGGGACACTGATACAAGATAGCAGAACAATTGCAATAGCAAGAGTTCTTATTAAAGGAAGAATATGAAAATCTACATTTGTGACGGCTGTCATAATTTTCCCAAGATACGGTCTACTACCCAGTTCACAGAGGTTGCGCTGACACAATCGCAGGTGCATATTGTTTTTTTCTGCAAATGTTCCACTACTTTTTTTATCAGTGGCAATTGTACGTATGGCGGATTGGGTACTACTATTTCTTGCCGTCCTTCGGCTGTATGCAATACTATCGGTTCATACGTAAATACAGAAAAGTTCAATTGCCCCTTATCGCCAATAAGTTCAATACGATCTTCCTTGGCACTTTCGTGTGCGACGAAGCACCATGACCCCGATCCGGGCAGACCGGAGTCGGCAAAGCGGAAACAGGCACTGACGGAATCTTCGGTTTTATAAAGCCCGCCGAGATTGGCCTTATATCCTTCTGCCTCAATGATGGGGCCGAACATTTCCTGCAATAGGTCTATCTGATGCGGAGCAAGATCGTAAAAATAGCCTCCGCCCGCAATGTCCGGCTGAACACGCCACGGCAGATTCTTGGTGTTATAGTCCAAATCGCGTGGCGGTACGGCAAAACGTATTTGCACATTGATGACATTACCGATTATGCCAGACTTTACAAGTTCCTTTACACGTATGAAATAAGGTAAATAGCGCCTATAGTATGCGACAAAGCATGGGACATTCGTCTTCTCTGCTATGCGGTTGATCCGACAACAGTCCTCATAGTTCGAGGCCATCGGCTTTTCAACATAAACGGCTTTTCCGCTTTTCATGGCCATGATGGCATACGTGGCATGAGTTGACGGAGGAGTAGCTATATATACGGCGTTTACATCCGGGTCATCTACCAGCCGTTGCGCGTCGGCATACCATTTGCGGATACCATGTCGTTCGGCGTAGTCGCGGGCCTTGTCGGCATTTCGACTCATGACCGCGACAATTTCCGAACCGGGGACAAGTCCGAACGCTGGGCCGCTTTTTTTCTCCGTAACTTCGCCGCAGCCAATAAAACCCCATCTTATTGTTAACTTCTCTGACATAGGGGCAAAGATAGCATTTTTTTGATTAACTTTGCGCTCAGAACAACAAAAAGGGAATAAAACCAAACTACATGACCCATAACCGAAGAGAGAAGGAAGAAGAAGCGGTTTCCTCGTTTTCTTCTACAGAAAATACATTTTTCATTGGGAGTGAATATAGTATATATAGGAGCATCACAAAAGGATGGAAAATATATGCAGATGCGCCGCGTCAATACTGGCTTATGGTGCTTCCCGGCATTTTGCTTGCAGGAATAGCCTTGACCGGAGTTGTCTGTGGTATATGTTACTTTTGGGTTCAGCATATTATTCCGGCGGATATATATATAAATGCCGGCGCACCAACTGAGGTGGTTTCCCAAAAGTTCGCACCAACTATCGGAGATTGGTTGGTTTATGCATTCATATTAATTGCTGGTGTCTTGCTATACCGACTGTCAAAGTGGGCTGTATGGGCAATGGTCAGGCGTCGAAGAGCTGACGAGATGTGCCAGGAAGGCGATACGCTGGAAAAATGGAGAACTACAATAGGAAGAATAGCTTTACGTATGTTTCGCTACAATGCGTTATTGTGGTTGCCGGCACTTGCAGTTGTAACCAGTGTAGGTCTATTAGGATATCTTTTTTTGAAAGAATGGTCTCCTTTTATTCCTTTATACTTAATTTTTACGGTTTTATTGTTTATCATAATCAGCATAGTCTTTGCTCCGGGAAGAACTGTTTATGTTTTGGATGAATTAAAGTTACGAGAAGCTTTTAAGTTTTCATTCCGTTATGGAACAAAACGTTTTGGCGGGCTGCTTATAATCAGTACGCTGACCTTTATCCCCTTTATCCTTATCGCGGGTATTGCGGTTCTCCCGCTTACAGTTTTTCCGTTAGCGGTTTTTGCCAATGTCATCAATGAAATTATCGGAGAGCCTTCTGGCATCCCTAATTCCGTATTTATATTGTATGTCGTAGCCAGTGTTATTGTTTTTTCCGTCGTCGCATTTATGGCTACGCTGAGAACATTACCGATAATACTAAAAACAATTTCTCTTAAAAGTTCCAACAAGAATGCCTAACAATCTGCAGCACACAGCAACTTCTATCGCGTGCGCATCGGTTGGGAATAAAATGTCTTTCGGCCGTGTTCTCTTTCTTTGTGCAACTTTTTTGCTTCTTCTCGTTGCGCAGGATGGCTTGGCCCAGCGTCCCTATAATATTCGCGGTAACTCCTCCAATATGAATGACCCTAATCTGAGAACGAATGATGAGGGGAACCATTGGGCTGGAGCAAATGATAGCGTAGAAACCGTAGACATTCCAATAGGATTAAAGGTATGGACAATCGATGAGAATTTCGGTACCCGTAAGGCAGCTGTGCCCGATACGCTTACCCATATGTTTCAGAACGACGCGTTTACCGATGGACGGACTGGACATTATATGTTTACCGGTAATCTGGGCGCTCCGCGTATCAGCCGTATTTTTACAGATGATCAGTTACGCATGGGGGGCGACCAGTTCATATTCGCTCATCCCTACGATTTTTTCATCTCGCAGCCTTCGCAGTTTCTTTTTACCAATACAAAATCTCCTTTTACGAATATAACGTATCATGAGTGCGGCAATAAGCAGAATGGCGAGGACCGCATTCGCGGTATTTTCTCTACGAATGTCAACAAACGTCTGGGGGTTGGCTTCAAGTTAGACTATCTTTATGGTCGCGGCTATTACGCCTCTCAGTCAACGGCCCATTTCAACGGCACTGTCTTCGGCTCGTATTGCGGTGATCGCTATGAGATGCATACAATGTATTATGCCAATCATTTGAAGAACACGGAAAATGGTGGAATAGATAACGATGATTACGTGTTGCGGCCGGAGATCTTTCCCAATACGTATGCGGAAGCCGATATGCCTACGCGCCTTGACAAAACATGGAATAAGCTAAATGTAAACACCTTTTATCTTACGCACCGCTATAATATAGGTTTTGAGCGTACTACTGATCAGAAGGGGAATATTGTCAAAGACAATACCTCCGCCTTGAGAGGAAAATTCATTAGCGGTGCGGTTGCTGTGTCCGATACCTTGGGACATGACTCTATCCGCCGCTCTTCTGTGGCGGCACCCTCCCCCATTGCCTTAACATCGGTTGCTGATGATAATGCAGGCGACTCGCTCAAATTTGTAAACTATTTTGTCCCAGTCATAAGTTTCATACATACGGCCCGCATTGACCATAATAATCGTCGCTTCCTTTCCAATCGTCGTGAGAATGCAGTTTCATCCGACTATTTCAACGATTTTTATTTGCCCGGTGACTCGGCCAATGACTATACCGCGGCCCTTTGCGTCAGCAATCTTCTGGCAGTAGAGTTGCGCGAAGGTTTCAACAAATGGGCAAAATCGGGGATACGCCTCTTTGCCAAGCACGCTTTCAGCCGTTATACGTTACCCGACGAGAATTTCTATCGGAAAAAATTCGTAGAGAATCATATAACGTTAGGCGCACAACTCCTGAAAGAGCAGGGCAACTATTTCCATTATGATTTGCGCGGTGAGTTGCGTACCTCCGGCAGCGATTGGGGAGAATTCAATGTAGAAGGAAAGGCCGATTTCAATATACCGCTCCGCAAGGACACCCTGCGGATAGACCTTGACGGATACGTGCGGAATGTAATGCCTTCTTTCTATTATCGCCATTATCATGCCCGCAACGCCTGGTGGGACAACAATAATCTCAACAAGGAATTTCGAGCCCGTGCCGGCGGTAGTATCAGTTATAAGAGCACCAGTCTGGCGGTTCATTTCGAGAGTCTGCAGAACTATACCTGCTTTGCTGAGACCCAGACACCTTATACGAGTAATGACGGCCTGCAATTGGCAAGATACGGTGTTGCCGTAAGGCAGGCTTCCGGCAATGTCCAGCTGATTGCCGCAACGCTCCGTCAGGACTTCAGATGGGGTATTCTCAACTGGGAGAACGAACTGACCTACCAGATGACTTCCGACAAGGAGATTCTGCCGCTTCCTGCCTTTATGGCATATTCCAACTTGTACCTGCGCTTTCGCATAGCCAAAGTGCTGCACACTGAGTTCGGAGGCGATGTACGCTATTTTACAGAATATACGTCCCCGACCTATTCGCCCATTATCGGCCAATTTGCCATACAGGATCCTGCCAGTCGCATAAAGGTAGGTAATTATCCTGCCATCAATGTTTATGCCAATTTCCATCTGAAAAATACGAGATTCTATGTCATGGGCTCGCATGTCAACTATAGCAGTGGTAGCGGCAATCCGTTTCTGTTGCCGCATTATCCGATGAATCGTCTCGTACTGCGGCTGGGAATATCGTGGAACTTCTTCAATTAAACAGTTGTCCCTTAAACAGTAATGTCACTGTTTAAGGGACAATCGGATATTACTTTATCAGGGAGTTGCGCGTTATATCGTCAAAGGAATCGTCCTTATATGTTACCGGGCGTAATTTAAGATCAAATTCGGCAGACTTCTTTCCGCTGAAGGACTTCCAGTTGAGTTTCAGCCTGATCTCCTGGCCTTCATTCTCAGGCAAACCGCTAAGATTGAACGCGATCAGTGCGTCTCCCATTATTCCTTCTGTATCTCCTTTTGCGTCATGCCGCAGTTCAAATTCATAAGGATTATCGGGATTTACGCCGGAGACCAGATAAACGTAGTGTGGAGTGTTTCTATGGCCCCAACGGGTGCGAAGGCGCAATGTCAGATAACCGTCTTCTGCCACAGTCACCCAGTCTCTCACAATTTCAATGGCATCTTTGCCGTACCGGGCATCATCGTCTGCTCCTAAGGTCGGCACAGGCTTTTTGGTTCTGATACTGTCCATCCAGTTTATACGTACGCTCCGGACATCTCCTCTTCCTCCTTCATCGGTATAATTTACCAGTGCTCTGACTTCTTTGTCGCCATAGGGCGATACCGACATGTTCGACGGGTAGAGAGTAGTTTCGTTGTCCAGTTGCAATGTGAAACCATTTCCTGCGGCAGGTCGCACCGTTACCAATGCTGTCGGTCTCCATAAATAAGTACTGTCACCGTCATCCTGACATGATTGAAACACGCAGGCCGGAATTAAAAGAATGATGGCATAGGCCCAAAAACTTAATCTTTTCATCTTGTTTGGAATTTAGTTAATCACTACTTCTTAAATCACTCTTGATTTGAAATCTTGCATGCGTCCAACTTTCTTTGAGTGCTTTTATGATTCTTTTAAATGGGTCGCCGTCATATTTCCGTTAAATGCTATTTGTTTCCTGTTAAATGCAAACAGCCAGCATTAAACATGCGTTTTTTAGAGATATAATGCCATAGATGGCCCGCCGTGGATTTTAACACTTCTTGCTTTTCGCCGAAAAATGTTGTATATTTGCGTTAGCAAAAGGGCTGGCCGCATCGACCAGCCCTTATTTTGTAGGCTTTTTAGGCGTATTGCCTGAAAAAATAGCCGTATCTCCGGCAAAAATGTCCTTATTCCTGTTGAAAAAGCAAGTAATGGAAATGATGAAATCAATACTTGCATTTGAAAAAAGGTCACTTCGGGGCGAAAAAGCATCACTTGAAACATGAAAACCGTCTGCTCCAAATGTGAGTTCAAGATAGAAGTGCAAATTTTTCCAGCGCTTCATCGG
>ENA-UOJC01000147-UOJC01000147.1-human-gut-metagenome-genome-assembly--contig:-C104-NODE-147-length-124235-cov-44.325238_pt1 | contig 124235 bp, 109 predicted proteins | sample MGYA00242339_ERZ723886 | MGnify/ENA metagenome assembly ERZ723886 | reverse complement strand
GAGATTCAGCCTAATTTTTTGTACTGTCAAAAAGTTTTAGCGGACAGTAATAATTAATTATACAATTTAATGTTAAACTCACGTTAAAGAAACCATCAGACTAATCTCCGGATTTGAATCCACCCTGGCACTTGATGTGTTGGCCTCTGTAGATTTCATCAGGCACAACAATCCCGGGATCAGCCTGGAGGACACAATCGCCGCCATCCACAACTGGCCGGAGCGCAAGAACAAACTCTTCAAAAACGAATATATCCAGATAGCCTATGACCATCTGGATACATTCTACGGTAAATCGAAACTGTCTGCAGGACTCTGAGCCGTTACATCCCCTACCGAATCGCCTCTTTGATGCTATCGACAATGTAGCGGACATCATCGTCGGTTACGTATGGGCCGGCAGGGAGACAGAAGCCTATCTTGAAGAGAGCGGTTTCCACGTCGTTGGTGTAGGCTGTGGCGCCTGCGTAAACCGGTTGCTTGTGCATTGGCTTCCAGACTGGACGGCACTCGATTTTCTTGGCGAGCATGAACACGCGGAGAGCTTCCACATTTTCGTTCGGCTGACAATCGGTCGTCGCACAATCTACGGCGTGAATCACACCTGCAGCTCCGCCCACTGCGGTCTTGATCACCTCCTTGTAGGCATTTTCCTGACCTTGAACGTGAACGGAAGGGTCCAATGTCGCTGCACAGAGCCAGAAATTCGCATCATAACGCGGATCCTCAGGCTGCTTATGAATATGTACGCCCGGAACATCGGCCAGCAGTTCCTCGTAAAGCTTCTGCACATGACGATGGTGAGCGATGTGGGCATCGAGAACAGTCATCTGGCCGCGACCGACACCTGCGCAAACATTGGACATACGATAGTTGTAGCCGATGGCAGTGTGCTGGTAGTATGGATAGGCGTCACGAGCCTGTGTCGCATACCACATGACCTCATTGGCGTCTTCTGCATTGCGGCAGACAAGAGCGCCACCGCCGGAAGTCGTGATCATCTTGTTGCCGTTGAACGACAGCACGCCGTACTTGCCGAAAGTTCCGAGAACCTGGCCGTTGAAGCGCGAACCCATGCCCTCAGCTGCATCCTCGACAATCGGAATACCGTATTTGTCGGCAATAGCCATGATCTCGTCAATCTTGTACGGCATACCATAGAGAGCCACCGGGACAATCGCCTTCGGATATTTGCCCGTTTTTTCTTTTCTGTCAATGATTGCCTTCTCAAGAAGCGCAGGATCCATATTCCACGTCTCCGGCTCCGAACCGATAAACACCGGTTTTGCGCCGAGATAGGTTATCGGATGAGAAGATGCGCAGAATGTGAAAGACTGTACACAAACCTCGTCACCGGGACCCACTCCGCAAGCCAAGAGAGCGAGATGAACTGCAGCCGTGCCGGCAGACAAGCATACCACCTTCCTGTCAAGCGGCTCAGTCTCATTGGTTTTGCTATTCCCGAACGCCTCCAAATCCTTCTCGAAAGCATTCACATTCGGGCCCATCGGCACCACCCAATTTGTGTCAAACGCTTCTTTGACATATTTCTGTTCCCAGCCCTCTTATGACATATGAGCCAGACAAAGGTAAATTGTTTTTCTTTCCTCTGACATAGTATTATTTACTTTAGAATTCTTAAAATAAGCTTCTTAAATACTCTAATCTACACTTCCTCACCGGCGAACTTTACCTCGAAATGCAGCACTGTCGCAAAAATCATCTCGATATCCTTGATGAATGAATAGTGCCTGTAATAATAGCAGTTAAGCCGCACCTTGTCCGGGTAAATTACAGTATCATTGCATTCAGTAGCAATCTCTTGCATTGACCTGGAATCACCTTCAGCCTGCTTCTTCGCCTCATACTCTGAAATCATCTCATCTTCGAGTCGATATTTCAATGTCGCCGGACCTGTAATGCCAGGACGAAGCTTCAGCACATCCCTGTCATCACCGACGAGTTTGTCAGCATAACCAGGAACGTCCGGGCGAGGGCCACAAAAGACATGTTGCCTACCAACACATCCCACAATCCAGGAAGCTCATCCAATTTATAATGACGCAGAACAGCTCCGAACGGAGTAATCCTCGAATCACCTGCGACAGAAACCGTCGAACCATTATGTTTGACCGTCATCGTCCTAAACTTATGACAATTAATGAGTTTGCCATCCTTGCCCACACGTTTCTGCACGAAGAACGCAGGCCCTCCAGGGATCTTCACTTTCACCATAATTGCCACGACCACCAATACCGGCCACAAAACGAGCAAGCCCAACAAGGCCACTACTCTATCAAAAATCCATTTAAGTATCATTACCGCTATCGTATTTTTCTACATTCAATAAGTTTTAGAATCAGTTATCATAGGCAAGAACATAAAACTTCTCAGCCTCCCAAAAGCCACTTTTACGGACTAGTGGAGTACTTTCTCTAGGCATCTTTACTAAGTTTTAATGATAGGTCATACCTGTTCCCTATACGAGGAATGGCTTTGAAACGTCCGAGAAGATAGTCTTTTCGGATTTCCTTGTCGAAGCGGACATTATAATCTTCCAATGAATGCATATGACTTGTTCCATTGTCATCCTTGACAATAAACCATATTTCATCCTTCCTGAACAATTTCTGGGTGAGAAGAGAAGACTCATGCGTCGCTACAATAAGTTGGCTGTGCGTACTCGATGACGAACCGAGGAATAAGTCAAAGATGTCATATATCAGATTGGGATGAAGACTACGCTCCATTTCATCAATAATGAAGACATTATTACCCTCAATCAAATCTATGAGCAGAGGTATAAGGTCAATGATTCGATTCGTTCCATCAGATTCATCCTTCGTATCAAACAAGACCTCTTTCCCTTCATTTGTGAGGTGCTTTGTCTTAAGTTGCTGGAACTTCAGGCCGCTCCCTTCACGTGACAGAACGTAGGTATAGTTGTTGATGCCCAATATGCTCCTCACGTTTTCACTCTTGGAATTCATCAAGCGCTCTTTTATCCCGGAAAGGATAAAATCCGGTATAACGACACTGCTCGGCTCGACATCTTCCAGGCATACCCCCACGATTCCTGTCCCAAAATACTTGAGCAATTCTTTATAGATGGTATTTAACCGTTCATTATCATTGACCTCGGACTCCAAACCGACGTTATACTTATCCTCCGGAAAGACGATTTTCAATGTATTGAGAAACCAGTTGTAAACTGAGGTTATATCGCTCAAGTAACTTACATTCTCCGCGACTTTACGCACTATCAGTTCCCTCAAAAACAATTGGTTATCCGGAGTTCCCTTTGCTGTGAAACGGATAAACTGCCTGTCTTCCTCCTTCTCGTTCAATTTCAGCAGCAGAGCCAAATCATAGTTGCCTGTAAATTGCGGATTACGTTCAAATATCTTTTTCTCCGAACGCTTCGTGACTTCATATAGCCACTCTTCCACAATCCGAGTATTATTGAAGACAAATCCATAAGCGTAATTCTTGCCGTCAGCCTGAATTTCGAATTCCATTCTAGAATTACTTTCAGCTGAAGATTTGTTCAAACGATATTTTTCATAATCAATCATCTGTCCGGCAGGAAAGCCTTTCACGACCATGAATCGTCCGAAAGACATGGCCTTGATGAGATTCGATTTGCCAGATGCATTGGCCCCAAGAATTATACTGGTTTTAAGCACGCTGACGCCATTGATTGCCGACGCCTTATGCTCTTTTTTCAAAGAGCCTTTGCCTGGAATCATCGAAAATTCAGTCCTTTGATTGAAAGAAAGAAAATTATCTACCGAGTACCTTATAAGCATATCTTCAGATGTTATTTTGGGCAAATATAGTGATTATTTCACATCTTACTGCAAAGGAGCGATAATCTTCCTCAATATCTCTGGCACCTCTTTATGGTCTTCATACCAAATCACCTGTACACCTAAGTCGCATAATTGAGATTCTATCGTATTGAGGTGCAACTTATTCTTTTCAATCTCTTCTGGTTTGAATAAGGATTCTCGTTTTAAGAAAGCGAAATGACGACTTTCATGATCACTTCCCATACGCGAGATGTCCAACAACCACCTCAAATTTGGGTCAGTCATTGATAATCCTATAAAGAAACATGTGTTTCTATCTAGTGCATGAAGTTGTTCAATATTCGACCAGTTATATGCTTGGTTAAGCAGATGTCTTATGACGGTAGAACTATAAGGAGATAATCTGCAATACTTCTTTGCTCAACCTATATCGAATACAAATCTCTTCCTATCAATGAATTTAACTGACCTTCAAGGATATTTAACAAAGTTATGGAACGCTCAACCTCTGTTTGGGTTGACAATGGCATCGCTCCTGTGGCATGAGACAAAGGATGCATAGTAACCTTTTGGTACACCATCATTTCACAAAGCGTATCTCTCAACTGTCCTAATTCAGATCCAGAAACATATCTTCCGACTACATTATCCAGTCGTGTTTTAAGTTGGCACCCAGAGTCTGCATCTATGATGGCTGTTAATTCGTCCACCATATCATATACAGTGTGCAACTTTTTGTTTGCCCTATCATACTCATAATACAGTTTCTTGGGAGCAAGAATAGAACGTAATATTTGTCCACTTTCAGCAATACCGCCCGCACAAATTAGTTTAGAAACCTCACCAGCCAAAAACTCAAAGCGTTTGCGAATACGGTTACCAATTGTTCCCTCATTGCGGCCTGGGCTATAATCACTTTTTATATTTCTCGCAAAATCCTGCGAATCTCTCTCAACAACTTCTGAATTACCTTGATGCTCAACTATCTGAAAACGCCTCCACTCATCTCTTTGCTGGTGTACAGTTGAGAAAACATATTCTGCAAGATTGAAGAAGGAAATACTATGAGTAAATATAATCCTCTGATAATCCTTGAAAAAGTCTGCCAATAGCTCAATAAACATTGTTCTATTGGCGGCATCCATACTAGAAATCACGTCATCCAGCACCAGCACTCTATCATCTCCGCGTCCTTCAGAGCCATTGAATAATGCAGCAGTCATCAACAGCAATAACTTAATTGCATGCAGTTTTGCCTCATTGTAGTATTCTGTCAGTTTCTCGAACCGTCCTGTGTTGTCCCTAATAGCATCTTTGATAGATAAAAACTAATTAGGTCTGCTGTATTTCAGCGAAACGGTGAGATTATCTTCGTAGAAATAATCCTTCAAGAAAAGATTAATATAGGTTTCTATCGTGTCCTTCTTCTCCGCCACAAACGTCTCCGCATCCGAGATTCCAACAATGGACTTTTTCAGCAGATTGACCACATCTATCTCATCCTCCGCAAGAATGTCATCCCGCGAAATCATAGTCACATCTATCCCTGTAGGGGTAAACGCCTTATAATCCGTCCCGTCAATCTCCAAATCGAAATCAACAAGCGGCGTCAACTGATGGTTATATTGGCTCAACACGTCCTTCTCCGCATTCCGTCTGTCCTGCGGGTCAGTTACCGTTGCCGGTATCTCTTTGTCAAAGATACGCTTCCTGTGGAAAATAATCTTCAGCGCCTGGTACAGCGAACTCTTTCCGGCTCCGTTCTCTCCATACACTAGCACGTTCTTCCCGTCAAGCGACATTTCAGCCACGTCACGGAAAGCTTTAAAGTGCTCCAGCTTCAAATGGTTAATCATTCTCTTCAGGTTTGTTAAAGAAGTTAGCAAGCAGCATCTTCAAATGCCTATTTCTCTCTTTATAGTTCTCGAATGTAAATGTCTTTGAAGTTAGAATGTTCTTCACATATTCATTCTTCGACAACTTGTAATAATCATACTTATCTGTCAACGAGTTATATCGTTTGGGCAAATCCATCACCACCAGGTTACCTATGCTGTTGCAAATATCACTCAGATACTGGTAGTGCCAGTCCTCGCCCAGCAGGTCCTTATCTCTCAAGTTCACTATCTTATCCACAGTGAAGCGCGTAGGTATAGGTTCTTTCGAATCCAGATAGTAGGCCAACAGTGCAAAAGCATTTTGTAGTCTTCCCAGATGCGAGAAATAGTCTGGAGCAACATCAGTATAGTTAGCATCTATTTCCCCTTTATTGGCTATCACCTTAATCATGTTATAGATGTTGAACTTCACCGAAGTCGTACTGCCCATATAGAAGCAATACCTGATCAGTGATTGCAAGAATGAGATAAAACGATGTTTTTCCTCGTCCGTATCCACATTATTATAGTACAGATACACCACCAAGGCATAGGTCGGATACTGATTCGTGTAGGCATTGACAATTTGTAGCCAGATTCCTACATCATTACTATCACCACGTTCCTTGTTCATATACTTCAGGATGCTCAGTATCTTATTCAGATCTTCCAGCACCTCTTTGTAATTCAAAGTCTTCAGCGGCGAGAACGGTTCGTTAGAGAAGAACTCCCTCAGCCTCTTTTCGTTCGAGGTGATACGTTGTCTTCCTCTGATGATATGCGAATAATACCTGAAAATGTCGTCCACCGAAAGTTTCAGCTCGTCACAGTCTGCTTTGAAGTCCACCCACATAGCAATAAACTCCTCACGCTGCTCTTTGGTGTAGGCGCTGTCGTAAAGTCTGGCTTTAAAGATGTCTGCATCTTCCAAGTCCATACCTCGGTTGTTGATGGTCTCAAATATGGTTAAAGCCTTATTTTCTGCATCTTCTTGTCCGTCTGCACTCTGCACAATGGGGAGCATCGTTACTCTCCTCATCAGGAACTGGGCAAAACCAGCCAGGTCAAATTTGTCATCCTTCAAAGCCACAAATTGCTGATAGAAATACAATAGGGCATATTCCACTTTCGATTCACATTTCCTCTCATTGATACCATCGCTGGTTGCCACCGCCTTGTAACGACTTTCTATCTTTTCCTTATCATACTTAAAGATAGCATCTATTGCATCATCGTCGTTATTCTCAAATATTTTTGATTCTATTTTTGGCAATTGATCCTTGCCAGACCAAGGTACTACGTAAAGCGCTCTTTGCAGCGAATTTATATCCGGCAGATAGAGCGATAGAACTTTTATCAGCGTCCAGATGGTTATAATACGCTGTTGTCCGTCCACCACCGAACTCTTTCCATCGTTGCTATAGTCTTTACTCCGTGCCATAATGATATTACCAAGAAAGTAAGGCTCATCCTCATTGTAAGCACTCATCAGGTCCTTGTATAATTCATACAACTGGTCAAAGCCCCATGAGTACGGGCGCTGATACATCGGAATCACGTATGTTTCATTGGGGGATCCAAAGATGCCCTCAATCGTTTTTTGTTCCGCGGTTAATGATATCATATAAAATTCCTATTCTTTATTCTGATTGAGCTAATTCTTCTATTCGGAACAGTTTACTGTCTTGCGATAGCCTTACAACAACGTGTTCGTCTTTCCTTAGCACCGGTGGCAACTTGTCATAAAGCATTGAGCAAACAAACTGTACATTGTACTTATTAACTGCTTCAGCAAATTTGTTCAACTGATTACCATGCACAAGTTCTTTTTTATCATTAAGGATAAAGTGCAAGCAAGGAATACTTTCTTGATCGGCAAACACCGTGTAGGCAATGTCAAAGCAAGATATCTCACCCTGTTTCTTTCCAGAACTGAAATTAGCCACATCTGTGATATGGAACTTATACAATTGCTTCCCTTTCTGGTTATAAACATCATAACTGATAATGTACTGCTCGTCGTATATCTCACGGGACACTTCAGAGAAAATCTTGTTAAACTTATCTCTTTGAGCCTCCAGACGCCGAGCAAAATCTTCAGTGAACAAGCCGTCATCTATCTTCTTCATCTCTTCACACTTCTCTTTAATCGCCTTTTCTGCCGACTCTATTTGGGATACATACGATTCAAACTCACCTTTTCTGCGTGACAATTCCGACAACTGTACAATGATACTTTCCAGTTCTTCGTAAGTGTCAGATTTCAACACTTTCTCAGCCATCACGGTTTCTTTTTCTTGCAGTCTCTCCAACTCGACTGAGAGAGATTCTATTTCTTCTTGTATTGATGGGAGTTCCTGAGCCACAAATGCCTTCTTGTTCTCAAGCATCGTATTATGGAAATCCACAAGTTCCTTGAAAGTTCGCTGCATCTTGGGTACGTATGCAGAAGCTTGTTTGTAAATCATCTCGAGCTGAACTACATCTTCCCCAAAATTCTGCTTATCAAAACTTTCCACTGTCTCATTGATAAGTTCTCTACGCAGACTCAACAACGAAGTCCTTGAAGTCACTTTGTTTATCTCGGCTCGCAAAGTATTCAGACTATCTATATCCAGTTGCAGATTCTCATTAATGTTCAAGTTGTCCTTCCGTTCAACCAGTTTTTCTATGTCAGACTCAATGACGCTTAAAGCGGCTTTGTACTCATTCTTCGAACGATTACGTTCCATTCTGCGCTTATATTTCTTCTCCGTATCTAACTCTTGTGCTAACTGAGTCTTTCGGGCTGCACTGTCATTAGGGCATCCAAACATAAACAAGTATAACGCCTCATACTCCTCATTCTTTCCCATTGTGAGTGTCTTCAGCGTATTCTCCAAGCGCAAATTGTCAATACGGATGTTGTGAGCAATAATCTGCCTGAACGATGGCGTCTCTGCCTTCACCTCTGGGAAAATAGCAGATTCCAACTCGGCGACGAAGTCTTTCCTGGTTACATCCTTACCATTTATTCTAATAAGGGAACTACGTCCCGTCTTGAAATCCCTTTCTATCTCCACTTTTATTGATGGCGTATCCAAATCATCCATCAGTATCAAGGTCACGATGACATTGTTACCAGTAAGGAAATCCTTCACAAGCGCGTAGCTCTCATGTTTATCTTCGGGGTTACGGTAAATACCGTCAACATCGCCGCCAAGACAATAGTCTATTAGGCGCAATACCGTTGTCTTACCGACATTGTTGCCTGTTCCTGTCGTATTTTCAGGAGTTTCATCCACTATTAGGTTCAACCCCTTATGGAATTCTATATCTCTAATCACCTTTCCTGGTGATGATATTGTCAACTTGCTTAAATACATAACTTCACTTCTCCACTTTTAGTTACCGTTACTGCTCCAATTAGATAAAGCCAGTCAAGGCTTAAAAGCATAACAGGGAAAGAAATCCCGTATTGTGATTTAACCTCTGAATAGAGATTAATCACACTGATATTGCCACTTCTTTGTATAAGCTGCAATACCATAGCTCCAGTATAGTAAATACTTTTCTTCGGATCTATATTCTCAGGCATCAACATATCTGTATCCCTCCGGGTCTTCAAAAATTCTACAACGGATAAACGCATCTACCACTATCACGTTGAGGCAAACATTCACCCTATCCACTGGAATATCTTCTGCACTCTTACTGTTCAATGCCAATTCTCTGGCCTCATCTACTATCTTGTCAAAAAGAGCATTGCTTTCAAATTGCCCCAAATAGCCTGAGTACATATCACTAAGGTTCTGAAGAATAATGAAGCTATAGTCCGTAGCATTATCTACAAACTCACCATATACAGCATTCAGTCTCCCAATATAGAGTTTATAGTCGTTTATAAGACGTTTCTTTCCTTCCAAGTGATTGAAATCAATCTTCTTATCTACATCAAACTCTATAGGTCTACGATCCTTTGACCAATCCTTAACATTTGTTGCGAGTGCTTTCACAACAATAGCCAAGTCTGTTTCTGTGACCTTTGGCGTATCCAATGGAACTATCTCCTTCTCGCATAATTCACAGACCCTTCTCAAACAAGCTATATCCAAATTTGCAATATCTTTCAGAAGAGTCGATATGTCAATGATATCTACCGAAGGATCAAAGACAATGTCATCATGAGTATTGTACGACTCCTTGCGGAGCTTTATAACATCCCCATCTATGCGCAAGAACTTAAACCTGTATTCAGCAAATTGCTCTGCACTCAATTTATCTATTGATGACTGAATCTTATCTTTCGTCGTAGTGGAACTCACCTGAATCACTATCTTATCATCGTCAGAACACAAATCACCACCAGCAGCATTCGGGTCCGACTGATTCATGTTCTGTAACTGCCAACCATAAATCAAGTTTAGAAGGTCTCTAAAGAAATCTTCTACATGGACATTGACATCAAGCAGATTCAACTTTCCACTATCCTTAATCTCGCCTTTCAGTATATTGAGTAAGGTTTTTATCTTTGTAACGTATATGTTTCGATTCATCGTTTCTGCAATTTTTTGCTCCGCAAAAATAACGTTTTTACTCTAAATTTATTGCATCCATTTAAAATTATTATTTAGGGATTGTCGCTTAATGTCTTCAATCTGAGCGAAGCAGCAGACAATCCCTTCAATTTCTGCGTCCGACTCATCATAATTTCAATTTCATATCTGTTTCCGGTCGTTTCGGCTGGATTTTTTGTCTGTTTTTCATGGCGAGGATACAGTTCCCCCACATGAGCTCCGCATTGACTGCAAGTTTCAGTGTCAGGCAGCCGCCAAACGAGCTCTTTGTTCTATCCTGTCCGTCAGCTGCACCACGTTTGCCGTGTGGATACCGAAGAAGATGTAAATGTTTTCCGTCCGCTTCGTCCTGGCCTTGACCCTCCGGAGATCGTAGTGATCTTTCTGTGTCCCGAACGAGCCGTCCATCGCAGTCTCCCTCACTCTGACAAGTTCCATCATTATGTCGTCCAACAGCTTATAGTTCGTCAATGGCCGTGTCGGATCTATTATCACGTCGCAGAATATCTGGTAGTGTATGTTGCCGTTCAGCTGTTCCATCAGTTTCGGGCAGCTCTGTCCCGTGTACATCTTCAGGAACATCAGGGCAACTTTCCCTTCAGGAGTGAAGAACGACCTGCGTCCCAGCTTCGGCCTCATGCTTTTCCTTACCAGACCGAAGTCCTCTGCCATCTAGCGGAGAGGAAGCAATTTCGTATCCTGCCCAATTCGCTCTTCTCGAAAGTTGAATAGTAGAGCTCGTAAAAATTGAACTCCGGAAACGCAATGTTTGGCGTTATTTCAGAAAAATTTCGTACTTTTGACATGCAGATTAATTTTGCGATTTCCCCAATTTTTCACTTTAGTCGGTGGTTGGGGGAATTCTTTTCCCTTTTTCTAAGTTACGAAATTTCTATCACTTTATCAATCAATAGTTAGAAAAGCAAAAAAACTATTTGAACATTTCACGACAGTCCCTAAATACCATAATTCGCCCGAATCCTGTATAATCCCACAGATTACTCCAAAATTCGAGCGACTAATTCATCTCTCTCCCCTACAGTCCACGAACAATCTCCACGAAATTCGCTATCACGTACTCGGCGTCCTCCATTGACATTTTGGTGTTCAGAGGGAGCGTGATTTCATTTTCGAACAGGTGATAGGCGTTCGGGAAATCGGCGATATCGAAGCCGTGAGCCTTGTAGGCGGTCATCATCGGGAGAGGCTTGTAGTGGACATTGGTTGCGATGCCGCGCTCGGCCATCTGCTCGATAACTTTGTTGGCCTCTTCGCGGGTGCGGCCCTGAAGACAGACCAGGTAAAGATGGTGCGAAGAACAATGATCTGGAGCCCTGTGATTCAGATACTTGACCTGATGGGCTGCATCAAGGCCAGCGTTCAGAGAATCGATGCCGGCATTGTACAATGAAACCATCTCGTGACGCTTCTCCAGCATTGACGGGTAACGCTCGAACTGGACTAGACCAAGAGCCGCCATGATGTCGGTCATGTTGCATTTGTACCATGGGCCAATGATATCGTACTCCCATGCACCTAGCTTCGTTTTTGCGAGCGCATCCTTGTTCTGACCATGAAGCGAGAACAACTGGGAGAGACGGTAGATAAACTCGTTCCAGGACTCACCCTCAATGAAAGGCACAGGACTTCCGCAATACACCTGCTGGCGCTCCACCTTCTCGTTTCCGAATGGCAGATTCCATGTCAATGCGCCGCCTTCGGCAGTAGTGAAATTCTTCACCGCATGGAAAGAGAACGAAGAAAAATCAGCAATCTCGCCAGCCATCTTGCCATGACGCGAAGCACCAAATGAATGAGCGCAGTCATTGGAAATGGCGATACGGCCCAGAAGCTTCTGAATATCATTTGCAGGATGGAATTTTGCCAGAATTTCAGGACGGTTCACTATCTCGCGAACCTTATCCACATCAGCGCAGATACCAGCAATATCCACAGGGACAATGACTTTGGTGCGTTCCGTGATAGCATCAGCCAGTTTATCGTAATCCATCTCGACATTGTCCTTCTGAGAATCCACCAGGACAATGGTAGCACCGACATGAGCGAGACGACAGATGCCGACGCAGTATAAGTATATGCCGGAACAATCTCCGCGTCCACCCCAAAACTCACACCGCCTCGCTCCCGTCTTCGCCGTACTTTCCGTCCTTGGCCTCATAGATGACGGACGGCTCCAGGACTTCGACCGTGTGCCAGGTGCCGGCGGGGACAACGCAGCCATAACTGCCGGAGGACGGGTCCATGACAATGCGTGCCGTTTCATGGAGGCGACGCCCAATTGCTTTGTCCGGCTTCTGTTCAATGCCATCTCCAGGTCTCTCTTCCTCGTAAAGCACCTCGACCAATTTTCCATGAAGCAGCAGGACATTCTCGGTACTGTGCGGATGCCGATGGATAGGAACCACTGTGCCGGGAAGAAGAGCATTGAGCATACGCTGGCTGTTGTCGTCGGATGACGTGCGCAGGTCATAGTTCTGACGAAGCCGTGGATTTTCCGCAGCCTCGGAGAGCAACTTCGTGATAAACTTCTTGTCAATTTCCATCATAATTTCGCTTTTTAACGTCGCAAGGTATTCCTCGTGCAGATGATAATACTTCTTCATGAATCGTCCACTCTATCAAGCCACGGGACAAAGGTCCAGCCGAAAGCCTTGTCAACCAGACATACAGGTACTACTACAGCCGTATCTGTCGTGACACATTCTTCTCCTATGATGAGCTCAACAGCAAGCTATATGAATTGAACGATATGTTCAACAACAGGACCCGCAGGAACAAGACATACAAATATAATGCATTTTCCCGAATTAAGGGAATAAAAAAAGCATTCATACATCTGCAAATAACCAGAAATTCAAATGAATATGAATGCTTCCAAACTCATGAGTCCGGAAAGGAAACTCGTGATGTGGAACAACTGTTAAGAAATTATTGACTTGTGGCCATCGAAAGCCTCCCGTGAGCGAAACCGGCCATCCTGCGCACGAGGGAGCATATTCATTTGGCCAGACTTATCCTTCTGCCGGTCGCTGCCCTTCAGACGTGGTTGCCGAAGGATCCAGCTGGAAGATCTTCTCCATGAGGTGCCACTTCTGGGTGGAGGTCATGGATGGGTCACAGCCTTGGAAGCGGGCGACGTAGGCCTCCCATTCGGCTTGGCGAGGCAGGGTGGCGAGACGGGCGTTGTCCTTGACGAAGTCGAAGTCATCGGTGGTGTCCATGATCATGAAGACACGGCGTTCAAGGCGGTAAATCTGCATGTCGAGGATGCCGACGGAGCGGATGCCCTCCTGAATCTCGGGCCAGACGTGGCGGTGGGCGTCTATATAGTTCTCAATCATCCGGTCATCACCGACAAGGTCGAGGGTTTGGCAATATCTTTTCATTTTGCTTGTGGTTTTATTGTAAGCCGTGCGCGCATTGCATCTTTCCGCGCACTAGATGTATTGAATATGAGGCTTCTGTGAGCAAATAAGGGCTTCTCGATCACGGGAAAGGAGACACGAGGGCTTTGGTCAATGAATATCAGGAAGCGGAAGCCGTGAGCGTGCGCGCGACAAGTCACATTCCCCCGCGCCTGACGGTGATCTCGATGGCTCCGTCCGGGAAGGTGTGGCGAGAGGTGCAGACGAGGACGAGGTAGCCGCCACCGCCGGCACCAGGCATCTTCCAGGCGAGGACACCCGGCATCCGGGAATATTTGTCAATATATTCCTGTACTGACGGAAGAAAAGCCCCCTCAGAATGCACGCAGGAAGGCACGTCGGAAGACTTCTCGGATGGTTGTCCTGAAAGTCCGTCGGCAATCCCGGCGGCGTCTTTTTGAATATGTGAGGACGAGCCATCGGGGACGCCTCCTCCGCATGATGTCGGGTTGACCATTCCCGGAAACATGGCGACCTGAGCCTCGAACGACGCCCGGTAGGCGGCGGCGAAGCGGTCAATGTCCATGTCAAGAATGGCGTGCCAGCAGTCATCCGCGGCCTTTGCCAAGGCCTGGACTTTCGGAAGGGTGATGTCCTTCCCCTCAACCACCGAGCAGCCCGGACGGCGAGGGAACATCGGAATCAGGCAGAGGTGCTCCTCAAGCCATGAGAGAACCCTCTCGTCAGAACACGTCTCGATCTTGACCGGCCAGAAACGCTGGTCGTAATAGTGACGGGCAAGGCCGGGAACGCATATTCCTATGGCGTCCTGGGCACCGGAGATCACCCCGTCCGAACGCTCCGGGTCGTTCTCGAAACAGAACACCAGCTTCGCCAGCATCTCCGGATCCATGTTCGGGAGCTGGTACGGCCAGATCTTGCGGATGGCGTTGCGGGTGGAGGTGGAGAGGCCGCAGCGCTCCCTCACCTCAAAAGTCGGCTCAAGAGACACGGTCACCGCCCACCCAGGAGCAAGGCACGACACATACGGCTGGTCAATCCACGTCCCGGCGAGGTCGAGTCTTGTCGGGATCGAAGACTCCGACTTCTTCAGATCGGTGCTGGAACGGGCGGCCAGACCCTCGGACGGGCGGCGCTGGAGAACAACATATTCAATGCCCCTCTCCGCACAGAAGCGGCGTTTGTCCTCGTTCGAACCGTCCTCGTTGACAACGAATATGTCCGGCCTCAGTTCCTCAACGGTAGGGATGAAGTCCATGATGCCGTGGCCACGGTTGATGAACGCATCCTTGACGTAGCGGATCGACTTCACCATGAACAGCCGCTCCCGCTCGCTGTACACGGTCTTGTGATGCTTGTAGTCAAGGATCGTGGCGTCGGAACCGATGCCGACATAGAGGTCGCCGTAGGACGAAGCCTCCTTGAAAAACTCAACATGGCCGCTGTGCAGGAGGTCATAGCAGCCGGAAACGAATACTTTCTTGTTTGGCATATACTATATTTCGGGAGACGGCCCACAACGAAAAGTGACCGCCAGCCATTATTATTATCTTGGAATATCTACCTCTCCGCCCTCACCGGGTTGTGGAGGAAGTCGTCGTAGGCGAGACGGATTCCGTCCTCCAGTTCCGTCCTGTAGGTCCAGCCCAAGGCCGTGGCTTTGGAGACGTCGAGAAGCTTGCGCGGGGTACCGTTCGGCTTGGATGCGTCCCAAAGAATCTCGCCCTCGTAGCCGACCACCTTGGCGACGAGACGCGTCAGTTCCTTGATGGTGATCTCCTTCCCCGTACCGGCGTTGACGGTCTCGTTCCCGGAATATCCGTTCATCAGGAACACGCAGAGGTTGGCGAGGTCGTCCACGTAGAGGAACTCCCTCAATGGCGAGCCGTCGCCCCAGCAGGTCACCGACGGAGCGCCGGACACCTTCGCCTCGTGAAAACGCCGGATAAGGGCCGGAAGCACGTGGGAGTGGGTCGGATGGTAGTTGTCGTTCGGGCCGTAGAGGTTCGTCGGCATCACCGAGATGTAGTCAGTGCCGTACTGGCGGTTCAGGAACTCGCAGTACTTAAGACCGGAAATCTTGGCGAGGGCGTAGGCCTCGTTCGTCTTCTCCAGCGGTCCCGTCAGGAGGCAGGACTCCTTCATCGGCTGCGGCGCCATGCGAGGATAGATGCACGACGACCCGAGGAACTCCAGCTTACGGCAGCCGTTCCTCCACGCCGAGTGGATGACGTTCATCTCCAGAGTCATATTCATGTACATGAAGTCGGCCAGAGCCTCCTCGTTGGCGACTATCCCGCCCACCTTGGCGGCGGCGAGGAAGACATATTCAGGCATCTCCGCCTCGAAGAACGCCTCGACGGCGCGCTGGTCGCAGAGGTCCAGCTCCTTGTGCGTCCGCAGGACAAGGTTGTCGTAACCCTGCCGGCGCAGCTCCCTGACTATAGCGGAGCCAACCATCCCGCGATGGCCGGCCACATAGATTCTCGCGTTTTTCTCCATCATTTCACAATGCCTTTTTCAAGATATTCGACAAGATTCATCTTGCGCACGTCCTCCGCCGCACCGTCAGCGGCGACCTTGCGCATGTCATGCTCCACCATGATGCGGACCAGTTCCTCGAAGGATGTCCTGGTCGGATTCCATCCGAGCGTGGCCTTAGCCTTGGTCGGGTCACCCCACAGGTTGACCACATCCGTCGGGCGGTAGAAGTCCGGGGACACCTCGACAAGCACACGGCCGGTCGCCTTGTCTATTCCCTTCTCTTCCGCACCCTCGCCTACGAACTCAAGCTCAATTCCAGCCTCGCGGAACGCCAGCTGGCAGAACTCCCGCACGCTGTGCTGGACGCCGGTCGCTATCACATAGTCATCCGGCCTCTCGTTCTGAAGGATGAGCCACATGCACTCCACATAATCCTTGGCGTACCCCCAGTCGCGCAGCGACGAGAGGTTGCCGAGGTACAGTTTCTCCTGCTTCCCCTGACGGATCCGCGCGGCCGCGAGGGTGATCTTCCTCGTGACGAACGTCTCACCGCGCCGCTCGCTCTCGTGGTTGAACAGGATGCCGTTGCAGCAGAACATGTTGTAGGCGTCGCGGTACTCCCGGACGATCCAGTAGCCGTACTGCTTGGCGACGGCATACGGACTGTAGGGATGGAACGGGGTGTTCTCGTTCTGAGGCACCTCCTCAACCTTTCCATAGAGTTCTGACGTGGAGGCCTGATACATGCGGCACGTCTCGGCGAGTCCCGTCTGGCGGATAGCCTCAAGGATGCGCAGCACCCCGGTCGCGTCAACGTCGGCCGTGAACTCCGGAGAGTCGAACGACACCTGGACGTGGCTCTGCGCCGCGAGGTTGTACACCTCGTCCGGTCGCACGCGGTTCATCACCTGGATCAGACTCATCGAGTCCCCCAGATCGGCGTAATGGAGATGGAAATTAGGCTGCCCCTCAAGGTGCGCGATCCTCTCACGGTAGTCCACCGATGACCGGCGGATCGTCCCGTGAACGTCGTACCCCTTCGACAGCAGCAGCTCGGCAAGATACGAGCCATCCTGGCCCGTGATGCCGGTGATTAGGGCGGTTTTCATTTATTAGTGAATATTTTAGATTGAATATTTGCTCTTCGTGTCCAAGAATATAAGCCGCACAATCACATACAAAGAGATCACATTCGGCAAGACCCTGACTAACACACATAAGACCCTGGTGCGAATTAGCTTCCTCCGCACACAGACCTATCAAAAGATCAACTTACGGGCTCAAAAACGACAGCCACGCACCCAGATAATGTTATTTCAAGACATCTTCTGGAAGGAACACTCTGGCCGCCTCAGCATTCTTAGGCAGCACTTTGGCGAACAGGACCACATGAACGGCCTGCGCCTTCTTCACAAACGGAAGGTGAGGACTTATTATTGGTAGATAAACATCGTGAATGACATAGAGTTACAAATATCTTTCACAGAAATAATCTTTCTCAAAGATATTTCCAAGTGCCTAAAGTGGTTCTTAGAAACATGTAGAGAAGACAACTACTATCCCATCTTATTATACAACTTTGCCAGTTCCACAGACACAAAGTTATTAATTTCCTTTCCGAGAAACATGAGTTCAGTAGAAAACAACGCAATCGCTTCATTGTCGCCATGGCCGAAATTGGCCTCCGCATTAGCTATGGCATCTTTTAACCTCACAGGATCCGACTCATACTTAAATCCACCATTTATCTTACTATCAACAAACTGCTTAAAAGATGCGAATTCATCCACTTCTTTTATAGCAGGTGCACTGCGATAGAAATGATAATACAGCCAAATTTCAAAGCAGGGATTACTCTGAGCGACATTCCAAACACAATACGGTTTGATCTCGGTAAACCGAGTGAAAATGTCGTCATTCATTTTCTTGCAAAAATCACGAAGAACCGCGATTTTACCTTCCAATGCCCAAGCATCAGTGTCAATGACAAACCAAATTCTGTCCCCTTGTGAAAAATCCAAAGAAAAGCAACCACACTCAAAGTCAAACTTTTCCATAGCCCTACGTTCCAATTGCACAGGATCGGTTTTGCCAGCCTCAGAAGGAATCGTGATAACACTAAGGTTTGATGACAGTCCCTCGAAAAACTCAAAGTATTTAGGCTCATCATGTGCACCTTCGCAGATTACATACAATTTATGAGCATCCCGGCTCGGCTCTTTCTTGGCGTACTGTCTGACACGTGTAATCATGGCTACCAATGAAGATCCTTTAGATTTGACAAGAAAGGGATTCCGCCATAGCGCCCGGCCAGATAGCCGTTCTCTATGTTAGCGGTATTGTGAATATTAAAATCACTGAGTGGATATAGCTTAGTTGATTGCTCCGCATCTTTTTGAGCAAACCAGATCTCGTCCGGACGAAAAATACTCTGATCCAGAAGACATGATTCGTGAGTTGTGAATATTAGCTGGCCTTTCGCTTGCTTGCTGTCGGATATCTTTTGAATGATACGCTTAACCATAATAGGATGGACGCTACGCTCAATCTCATCAACAACGAAAACGCCGTGGCCATGTGTCAAGGCAAAGAAAAGGGGCATATACTCTATAAGACGCCGTGTCCCGTCTGACTCAATCGAGACAGGGACTTCCACAATGTCCCCACCAGTGTCTTCATGAACCGAGACAAGCGTTTTCTGCCATACCTGTCCATCTTCAAAAATCACATTTGAGACCCCAAGGCCATTATTCCTTTCTACAATTTGAGGCTCATCTGGGTGATTGCGAGCGTTACTAACCACAGAGATAAGATCCTTGTTGCCGTTTATCACTTCATCCGTCACAACCACTTTCCTGACACGCAAAGCGGAAATACCCGTCTTAAGTTCCGGAATAGTCTCATTAACCAAACGCCTGAACGGCTCATACTTATCAAAAAGATGTGGCACATGGCCAGAGATTGTGTCCGGAAGCACGACTCTAAAACGATCGGCGAACCAAGAATAGGCCTCCGCTACAAGTTCAGATTCAGAATGATAATATTGGCCTAAAAATGAAAAGAGGAGCATATCAGGACGCACAAGGCGATCAAGGGCATTCAAAAACTCATCATTAACTCCATTCGTCAAAAAATCGCCGTTTAGTTTTATATTGCCTCCTTCACGCTGAATAATGGGAATGTCCTTAGTTTTCTTACTAAGCAACAATTCCTCCAGAATAAGTTCCCGTCCCTTAAATTCGATGTGATAATAAAAAACCTTGTCATTCCGGCAAAACTCAATGGCCATCCCAGATGCTTTCCCTAGGCAAGAAGGGTCAAAGCGGAACGCCAGTCCTTCATTGAATCCATGAAAATCAAGAGAACCAGACAGCACGAATTCGCGGAGCAAATTCATCGCCGACAACAGGTTACTTTTACCAGCCCCGTTTGCGCCATAAACAGCCGCCAGCCTCAGAGCAGTAGTATGTGAACAATCTATCTTGTGGTGAACAAGGCTATGGCTTTTACTAGACGGAAATGTATTAAATTCCGTCACATCCTTGAAAGAAAAGATGTTCTCTGCCACAAAACGAAGAAGCATATCACAATTCCGTTAAAAGTTCACGGCAAATATAACGATTAAATCAAAAATAGTCAAGAATCCTCAGAATCTTACACACTTTTAACGGAATCACAACTTATTCTCCTTAGTATCACCTCAAATGCCTCCGCATAGTTGCACCCAGCCTGACAGCCGCGATAAGCGGCGAAGCCCTCGAGGGCCTCTTCGGAACGAGGGTGAGGATATGGACGCATGACACCACGGTACATCGAGAGGGCTTTGATCTTGGCATCAACACCTTCTTTCCCCACCTCTACCCAAAGATTCGGCTGGAAACGGTTCAATCCACTGTTCAACGCCCATTCCGTGCAGGATGGCACCTCCATATACCAAAACTCAGAGATCGGTTTCACCTCCGGGCGACGCTGGAAAAGACGGATGGCCTCTTGACAGGCGAGGCTAGTCTGAAGATGGTCATTGTTCGTGTCAGCCGGATGATGGGTGATGATGATGTCCGGCTCGCTCTCACGGATAGCGCTTTCGATGAACTGCACAAGTTTCAGATGAGGAACCGTGTTCATCTCGATGTTCGGGAATGTGGCCTCGAACTTTCGGTGTATTCCAAGGAAGTCCGACGATGCGTTCAAATCTTCATCCAACTCCTTATCCTCCGGGCGGAAAGCGCGCGCCTTCGCCTCCGTGCACATGATGGCGACATCAATCTGATGTCCCTCACGACTCCATCTGAACATGGACGCACCGGCCCCAAGCACCTCATCATCAGGATGTGCGACTACAAGTAAATATTTCATTGTGAATATTTTTAATTAGATTTTCCTATTGAATATCTCACTCCGAACGTAACACCGACAGAGTCCTGATACAATTGTCCTTTGTCGGCATATAAACCATACAAAACAGTAAGACCTTTAACTTTGAAAATGGAATCTACTTGCCCCATAAACGCACCCGAAAACTGCCTTAAGCCAGTCTCTTTGACCGTTCCCCAAGGCTTCTGGTATTGAGATTCACCCGTGTAAGGAGTAACGTATGTTCCATAGTTTTCACTATAGGTCAGCATCAGTTTGTAAGGGTACTTGCGGAACAATTTCCCGCCTATACCAAGATGGTGCGATTTTACTCGATTGTTTTCTATGCCAAGATTAACCAAGGCAGACGACCATTCGCCAACATGCACACCCTTGGGCAAGAACAAAGGATCACCAATCGTCCTTCCGTGGTGAGTCCAACAAGATTTGTAATATGAGTTATGGAAATAATTATCAACACCTACTGTGGACACTCCGGGAGGAGTGATTGAATGCCCGTCCTTATCGAAAGCCTCGCCATTAATCGGCCCAGACTGATACATGGTATACTGATGTTCGTACACAACATCGCTAATCCATCTGTTCTTATCATGGGAACTAAAGGATAGCGTGTTCACACCATCGGGGAAGTTATAGAATCCCATCCCAGATCCATCGTTGTAGGGAATGTCATGTTGGGCGACAAAGGCCCATTTCTCACCTTGGTAAGACACTCGAATGATCTCGCTTCCTCCTTGGTCACCAATGACGTTCAACCGGTCGCTCATCGTCCCGTCGCCACCGGCGCTGCTACCTGTCACGACCTTTATATAATTCTTTAGCGAAACCGGGTAATTCACTTCCGTAGGATGTTCTCCTGCCCACATGGCATAATGATCCAACACCGCATCCAATGACAGCCTCTTTGTCAGTGAAAAACGCAGCCCTATTCTTGTCCTATGCACCAGCGCATCCTTAACGTAGCGATTGTCTGTAGTCGTAAAATCCCCGTATGCACCATAAATCCACAAATGCTTACGAGTCAACGGCACCGCCACAGGATCCATGCTGACAAGATACCCCGGCATAGAACGGGCGTTGCCCGTTTCCACAAGATGCCCACCCGTCACTGACAAGGAACCAAGCGATTGTGAAGCCCCCATGAAATCATTGTCCCGATGCTTGATCCCGACATCCAATGTAAACGGTTTCCATTTGATCGAGCCATAGAGCTCATCCACCATCATATTCACAGATTTTGATGAAAGACCAAGCGGGTTTTTATAACTATTCGCCGCCAAAGAAGCGCCAAACCTGTATTGAATAGTCTTGGACTGATCAAATTGTGTGCTTGCCTGCAGCAGCGCCAACCCGCCATTCCTCTCCGGCATCAGCCCGTACTGGTTGGTCGTCATCCAGTACGGCAAATAACCCTCGGAAGATGCCATGGCACCCATGAGCATTATGGAAGCGATGAAATCGTTCACTTACTTACGTCCAACAAGATAACAATTAAACAGTCTTCGAATATCCCACCAACTTATCATGCATCCATTGAGGATACATTCCACAGGCGGTGTAGGCTATCGCGATGACTGTCCAAAGGATTAGTTTCATGTCTCCGAAGAAAGAGGCATGCCTCACGTAATAAACGTCAAGTTTCAGTCGGACAGGCAGAACCTTTTCATTGTACTCCTTCTCATCCGGGAACTGATCACCATAGATGTAGTCCCAAAGGCTTGACTGGCTTGTCAGTCCACAAGGCACTGTTGAGGCGACCGCATTCTCTCCACCACGGGTGACCTCAACCTGATCTACCGCCGCCGGACGAGGGCCGACAATCGACATCGTCCCATTAAGAATATTCAACAATTGCGGCAGCTCATCAATCTTGAGCCTCCGCATGATCCTTCCCCACCAAAAGATCCGATCCTGCTCCGGACGAAGCGAAGCCTCGCTTGCACCACGAGCCACTCGCATGGAACGGAACTTCCACATCTTGAACCGCCTGTTATCCTTCCCGACACGATTGGCGAAATAGAACAATGGCCCGGGATCGCTGACTTCCGTCAGAATAATAGAAACAATCCATATCGGCGACGTGCCGACGATGCCCAAAATGGCGCAAACAACGTCGAAAAAGCGCTTGAAAAATCTATACGCCATAAAACAAAACCATTATCTCATTGTCTTCTTTGGCTCTATCCCCTTAAGACTCTCATCAAAAGTCACCACATTATAGTCAAAATCATATTTTGACATCTCCGGGACATAATACGAATCAGAAAACATCTTAGGAATCTGAGGCAAAACGAAAGAACCCAACCATACCAAAGGATTAAACAAACCGGTTATCCAAACCTTCTTTCCGTACATCTTCGCAAAAAACCGGATACACTCCACAGTGTCCACCAAATCCTTATTCTGCGGATAGAATGTACCGTCCAGTTCTCTCTCGATCAGTTGCTTCACGAATTCAGACAAATTGTCAATGGCAAGCATCGACCGCTTATTGTGCCACGCCGGAAATACCGGTGTCTTAGTGGCCAGCCAAGCCAGCCTCTGGAAATTACCCTTTCCGGTAGGCCCGTAAATCATTGGCGGGCGAATAATAGCTATCTTAAACGTATCACACGACAATTCATTCAAGCCCTTTTCTGCCTGCAATTTAGAATCACCATAGAAATCATTAGGGTTAGGCATCGTATCTTTGGTTACCACATCCCCCTTCAATGACTTGCTCGCGTGATAAACGATTTTCGAACTCATGTAAATAAACTGCTTCACTCCATGAGACTTCGCCCACTTAGCCACCTCTATAGCCAGATCTCTGTTTACCTTATAATAAAGAGGAGCCATTTCCGGCTTCGGATCCACATGCGCAATACCTGCAACATGAAATACAGCATCATACTTCGAGAAATCGGCTTGTTTCCAAACTCCATCCATAGTATCCACCGTATCCACCTGATATTTATCAGGCTCACGCATCAGCCAACGTTCCACGGAAGTACCCACAAAACTATTGGCACCAGTTATCAATACTCTTTTCATTTTTAAAAATTCAAATAGTTGGAATATGGACTGGCACTTATGCTCAGCTTCCAGCTATCATCTATTTCATCACCAACTTATTATATACTGTCTTTACCCAATTAACCAGAGAAATACCAACAATAGTAATTGTCAATGTCAATACAAATGCCACCACCGAATAACTACCATTATTAGAAACTGCAGCACTTCCACATCCTAAAAGCACACCAACGATCACACAGACAAAGCCCTTGATCGGATTGTGGATAGCCATAGCGGTGAAACTGTTGCGACCGAACCATTTAATCCAATGCATCCACTTTGCATCATTCCGACAAGACTCAGTACCAGCAAGCAACATACAGAACAAAAGCATCATCGCTATTCCCGCCAATGCACATGGATATGTAATCAACGGATTATGTATATCTGCATGTCCAAATGATATGCTGCCATTGCAACTACTTCCAATAAACACAAGGGAACCGAGCAACATGCATGAAATAAGTGCAACGACACGATGGCTATCCACCCAGTTCTGCATCTGCTGATGCCCGAACTTCTGCACTATCAGATGTCCTATCGCGAAAAAAGGCAGACCAAGACAAGCGACCTCCAAATTCCAAGGCAGCAAAGTAATATCTACGACATCGACATACGTAATCATGTAATAACTTACCGATGCCAAGGCAATGCTGACAATCAAAATCCATACTTTCTTGAAATCAGACAAGAAATAATAGATGACCTCCATCACAAACAGGCAAGTTACAAACCACAACGGCACATTGTGAACCAAGAAACCACCACTACCTTGAGCGATGAAAGTCTGCGCCAACGGCATCCAGTAACTATCCACTTGAGCATGTGTCACTAAGGAAAATGCGGCCCACACAAACCATGTCAAGAACGAAAATATCACATAAGGCACGAGCAGCGATTTCACTTTCTTCATAAAAAAAGTCCTGAAATCAGCATATTTACATTTATTGAAAACCATACCACTCAGGAAGAAAAATAAAGGAATATGCCATGCATATACGAACGCATTACTCCATCCTGTAAGACGGATATGGCCCCAAATGATTGCCAACATTCCAAAAGCCTTGGCTAAGTCATTATAATCTAATCTTTTACCCCCCCCTATCGGATTCACCAGTCTTGTACTATCCATAATATTCCTATGTTTTATCCTTTCAGTTTAGCTTTTCTAAAATTTGGATCCAAATACTTCATAATTCCCTGAAGACATCCGGCTATCATAGGCAATGGATCATTCCATGCGCCATCATGATAACTTACATCTTTCCCAAAGAACTTAAACCATGACGGTTTAAACTTGAATCTCTCGGGTGAAAACAAAAACCACATCACATCCAATCCAAACCATCGAACCTGCTGACCAGATTTATATTTAGTCATATCAAACAGTTCTGCGCCATTGCCAAGATATTCATCTACAAATATTTTCGCAAAATTTACACCTGCAGCAAAACTAGCCTGGAGACTTGATGGGACGCGAGGGTTAATCTCAATAATTTTAAGTTCATGAGTCCGTTTATCTTCCAATATGTCAAAGTCAGCAAAGCCATGCCAATTTAATTTGTCCAAACAGCGTTCACACTGTTCTACGAGAAATGGATGTTCCACCGTCTCACTATAGCAACTTGTACCACCTTTAAGTGGAAAGAACCTGCGGATTTTAATCACAGTTGAGGCAACTGTCTTTCCATCATACCTACGAAACAACATTACATTATAATAATAATCAGGCTGTTCCACATACTGCTGTAGCGCACAAGCACCAAAGCTCTTAGCAATAACTGGATAATTGTCTTCCAGTTCCTCCAAGTTTCCAACTTTAATAATCCCCTTAGCTCCTGCCGACAAGTTAGGCTTAATCATAGCTGGAAATCCCACATACTCTGCTACAGATTTTAAATTATTCCTAAACTCCGAACTTTCTGTCCCCAACTTTATTGAAGGTAAAGCCCTGGTATGTGGATGCACGATGTCGAACTTTTCACATACCTCCATAAGTTTCTGCTTATCATTGGCCAACTCAAAGGTAGAATATGTTTCCACAGCACAAATAATCTTATACTGTCGCTCGACCTTTTCCTTTTCAAGACTTAAGAAATAAGCAGACTCATCACCCATTGGAATAATCAATTCATATTGGTGCGACTTAATATGCTCATAGAAATAAGCCTTGAACGCCTCTGGCTCAAGGTGTAAGTTTGGGGATTTGTACTTATGTTGAAGGTATTTGGTAGCATACCCGCTGCTAACCTTTTGTGCACAAAGGGCTGTCAACTCATGTCCTAGTTTATTCAACTCGCGGGCCATGCACACCACTTGTACGCCTTCTCCATCAAGTAATAAGATTTTACTCATTGCTTAATAATTATAATATTTCTTCCCAACAAGTCTCTTCCACATTATTAAGAAGAAATACTTTATCAAATATATAATATGTTCAGCATACCATTTAATCTCATCCCACCATGATGATTCCGGTCTTTTAAATAGTAGTCCTGCCAACCCCAACTTCTGTAGAATGCCATCAGGCTGACGCAACTGACCAATCACACTACGGAAAGCAGCTCCCACACCTACGCAAACTACACCATCATTCAAATAAGACACTAACATAGAGTTGAACAAATCCTGCTTCGGGGCACGCATGGCAGTCCAAACTAAATTTGCACCACTCTCATTGATTATCTTTGCAATGCTCCCAAAGTCATACTCATTCAAAGGAGAGAATGGTGGAGAATATGTACCTACTACTTCAGCTCCAAACTCATCTTTCGCTTTCTTTTTTAAAGCCAACAACGTTTCCTCAGTATCCCCTAAAAAGAAATGCTTATATCCTTTTATCTTAAGCATTCTGGGAAATAAATGTGGACCACACACTCTCTGTACTTGTTTTAACCCCCACCAATGCCCACACCACACCAAAGGTGTCCCATCGGGTGTGTTCATCAATGACTTCTCCATTACCGCCCAATACCTATCATCACGATTAGCAATGGGTACAGTTCTCAATGTTGAAACACAGACATATCCCTTTTGATTGCTATCGATAGCACTAATTATTGTCCGGATAGCCTTGCTCTCATCCGTAATCGATATCCTAGTTCTTCCTATACGAAAAAAGTCTTCTTGATTATTCATTATTGACTATTATTAGTGATGCGCTAACTTTCGCATCTATGTTCGTAACTTATTAAGATTGCAAAGTTTAACAATTTTCTACTTTAACCTCGATTTGAAATTAGTTTGTACTGAAGGTTTATGACAGCCCCTCAACTACTCATTTGAAATAAGGATTTTTCAGAACTTTCTTTATTTGATAATTATTAACGCATCAGTACTAATTGGCTATTATTCTATATATCTCCAGTGTTTTCTTAAACACAACATCTTGTGTAAAGTTATGTCTGAAGTGTTCAAAAACTTTGGCTGAATAATATTGACATTTTCCACCATTAATTATTCCAACAATTCTATCCGCATATGCATCGGCTGTCAAATCATTAACAATCAAGGCATCATCACCTATTGTAGAGCGATTAAAACCTTGAGGAGATGCAATAGGGATAATACCGTATGCCATGCACTCCGTAACAGAATTAGATTGTCCTTCTCGTGGTTGAGTTGATGGAAAGATATAGAAGTGTTTGTCAGTCAGTAATGCAGGAAGATCTTCATGCTTGCATCCCGAAATGTAAGTAAAAGATTCTGGCTTAAGCAAGGACCGCATCATACTTTTCACTCGCTCAACGTAGTCAGCCTTACCGTTACCGACTATCGTCAAATATACATTAGGGATAGTCTTCTGAACTTTCGCTGCGGTTTCCACAATCAAATCCACATGCTTATTCTCTTCCACACGACCATAAAAAAGCAGGTTGATTTGATTAGTAGGTTTCTTGGGCATGTGCTTCGGAGCAAAACTATCTTCCACACAGTTGGCATAGTGAAAAACAGGGGTTTTGCTGATAGATGTTACCAAAGGAATATTCTCTTTTCCTTGTACAAAGACATAACAGGCTCCATTCAACAGATAGCTAAACATTTTTCTGTATCGTGATGATCCGCTTGTCCAAAAATCAATAGCACCTCCACCCCGAAGCTCATAAATAACTTTGTAACCCATTACTTTCATGATATGCATTAACACATATTCATTAAAAATGGTCTTCCCTGCAAACCCAGACAAATGAACAAGGCTATTACGCGAGCCAAAAAACAGTTTACAGAAAGTCTCACTCCATCCCGCCAACAGACGGAATGGGTATGATAACAATACTCGCTTCTTACCCCAGGTCGCATCTGCTTTTCTTTGACGGATGGTCGTAATATCAAAACCAGCCTCACGCAACATTCGTATTGTACGCATATTACCAACCTCTCCTCCACCAAAAGGAGCCTGTCCTATTTTAGGAAGAGTAGCATACATGAATATTCTTTTATTCATTTTGTGATTTTATTACATAAAAAGGCAATGCACTAAACTCTCTGACCATTTATAGAAAGTATCTTTGCCGGGATTCCCGAGACTACAGCATTATCTGGAACATCCTTCACCACCACAGAATTAGGCGCAATTATCACATTGTTTCCAATTATGATGTTTCCTATAACAACTGCCCCTATAGTTATTTCACAATTATCACCAAGGATTGGCCTTTTTATCGTCCCTGTTTTAGTTCCTATTACGACACCTGCATTCACAATACAATGTTTTCCCATTTTATCTGGACCAATAATGCCACCTCCAGTAATATGAGGTATTCTTAATCCATATCCCACAACATTGGGATTTATACGAAATCTATACTTAATACCTAACCTTCGGTAACGAATTTTTGCAATTGTTAATCTTATTCTATGAATAATCCCTCCCCCCCCCCTATTTAATAAATATTCATATTTTCGAAGTCTCCTCAAATAATTATATGCCATGTATGACTCAAGTCCATACCATAACGATATTTTCATACGAAACCAACTACAAGATTCTCGCTTGATATTTGCGAGGCAATCTTCACGAAGGTAAAGTCTATAATCTTTTCTTGATTGTATCATATAACACTTTGTATTATTCTATTCCATTGTTCATAGAAATTCTTGCCAGAAAACCGAGCCGCATCTTTGTAGCCACTCTCTTGCAAATCCTCATAATGAGGGTAAAGGTTAATCAATTTCTCTAGCGCTCGTTCGAAGTCTGTAAGCTCATTATCTTTCACAATAGCCCCAGAGGTTTCATTCATCATCTCATTTACAGCTCCTCCCATCTCAAAAGTGCAACACACACAACCTTGTGACATAGCTTCCAGCAGCACCATTGGGAACCCTTCCACTCGTGAAGGTAAAGCAAAGATGGATGTCGCCGCATAAAGTGCGGGCATATCATAAATCTGTCCCAAGAACTCAATCTGTTTATCAACACCTGAATCCTTTGACATCTTTCGAATCTCAGCAACCTTGTCTTCTGCACCGCCCCCAGCAATCTGCAACTTCCAGTCTGGATATTTTGGTGCAATATGCGACCACATATCAATGATGCGATCAAATCCTTTAACATCCCAGGAATCAATGCGACCGACACAAAGCACCGTCTTATTTCTAATCCCAACATGTCTTACTATGGGATAAGTAAGAGGGTTGTAAACTACACTCTTCCGAGGGAATTTCTCTCCTAATAAGTGTTTATCCTTTTCTGTAAGTATTACCAATTTATCGGCTTGTCCATAAAGACTATAACGAATCCAATTGACGAAGTGCCCCATTTTACGACCAAATGAAGTGTGATCGTACGCAATCACAGGAACTCCCGTCCCTATGGCGGCATAATGTGCGTAAAAGAAAGGGGAAAAGGTAACTGCAATAATCACGTCAGGTCGCACCTGCCTGATGATCTGGCGAGCAGTTATAATCACTTTTACTTGCTTCAAACCTATGGGCATAGAAGCCTTAATTGGGATATATTCCTGCTTTACATCTTTCGGTATAGAATAAAAAACATTGGCATTAATATTATCTAATGCCAAAACCACCTCATAGCCATTCTCAATCAACTCATGGAGCAAAATGCTGGTAACGCGTGCTGCTCCTCCTATCTGCATTTGATCAATAATAATAAGTATTTTGGTTTTAGCCATAATAATTTTTATTGTATCGTATAGCATATTCCTTAAGAGTCTCACCCTCATAAGCCAGTTCACGCGCATATGTAAAAACCTGGTTCATGGTTTCATACATCTTATCAACAGATAAAATATCCTTAAAATAGGGGCTACCTCCTGGCATCAGCTCCGAAGAGTGAATCATAAACTCAAGATAGTCATCACCTTGCTCTTCATCAACATCCTTCATCAATTTCTTCATTTCAAACAAAGGGCTCAACGCCGGTCTTAACCAAATTACCCCACCCTTTATTAAGGCACGTAATTGATGTTTTAAACTTCCTTTTGTAACATAATGACCATACCTGCGAACCGTTGCTGGTAATTCAAGAATATTTCCGACCAGATGAGCACCTTTAGGGACTTTACGATAATCACTTCCACCAGGTACCGTCTCGCCCTTAGCTGAAAGCCATGAAACACCTGGGGTATATGAGCAATCAACAATAACCCCAAACTCTTCAAGCAGTTTAAAATACCTATCATCCATCGCCCAACGACCACTTCTATGAGAAACTGGCTTTACTCCAAGGCATTTAACAATAAGATTATATGTTGTAGCAAACTTGTCTCGCATCACCTCATATGGGTATTCAAGAAGATAAGGATTACCATCATACAACCCATTCAGATCATATCTCGGAGGATTGTTCCAAGCGTGTATGTGAATGCCAATTTCACAAAGACCTTTTTGCACGTATGGCTTCATCGTACGCACAAACTCCTCCGACATAATCATCTCATAGTTGGTCAACCATACCGGCTTAAAGCCATAACTATTGCACAAGTTCTGAAAGCGAGGAATATACTTTACATTCTCTGTGCTCACAGAATCACCTTTATGGTACGCCCATAGGTTATCACCTTCAGTATCTACTGTTATTATGAATGATTTCATTGAGTAAAATAATATCTTAGAAGCAAGTAAAAAAATGGCACCATAGCTCTCTATCTATCAGGTAATTATAATGTCTATCAATTCTTACCTGCCAAGCAATTTACGGAGCAAATGCTTGATAAATTGTTTCTTCCTTACAGAATATGGTTTGGGATCTTTATCACAATATTCCATAAATGTAGAGGTCCGTCTATAATCTTTCAACCACACTGCAAAAGAGACTCGTCCTTTAAGCAATAGCATCACATCATCAAATTCAGGCATTACAAAAATGTCTTCTACTTTATTCCTGATCTCTTTTTTATAGTCCCCTCCTACACAATACTGATACCAGATCCACGGTAAATTGACCCCTGCTCCGGTTACACATATTCCATTACCATCATTGCGCATATTGATTTCAAGGAAATAATCTTCGCCTTGCTTATCTCTAAGATATTCCATACTAAATAATCCTTGATAGCCAATTGATTTAATATAAGCCTTGCATGCTTCCAGATCACATGTAAAACCCTCGAATGGTTTATACTCAAGGAAACCAGTATTCGTACCTGGACACGGTCTGATACACTTGGAATAACCCGGTATAATTATCTCCTCACCATGATTGAGAGAGCATCCAATAAGCTGGTATTCAAACTCTTTATCTATGAATTCCTGTACAATAAAACCATGTTCTTTGTTTTTGACAAGATAAGAATACAAAGTCTCTTTATCACGAATAATCCTTATCTCAGCCTTAGATCCATAAATACTTGCAAGAGGCTTAACAATGCACGGGATGGACATCCCAACATTGATATCCGATCTATTATCCACAACCCAACTTTTGGGGCATTTAATACCAACTTTATGGGCTAATTTTACCATTATATCCTTCTGCATATAATGGTTACACATACCTTGTTTGTTGGAAGTAGGCAAAAAGTATGAATCTTTTAATGCATCAAATGCATTGTCCAATTCACTTGTAACGTAATCAGCGCAAGATATGATTACGATCTTATTGTTTTTGTCCTTAGCATAGTTGAGCAAATATGGAACTATTTCTTGTTTGGATTTCAGCAACACACACTTCAAGATATACTTGCTAAATGATACAAACGGATCGTTTTCATCAGTAACGAGCAAGACTAAAGATTGGATACCTTTATACCCCAAAGCCCGTATTACTCCAAGCGTGTTGTGATGATTTCCCCCTATGATGATTGGACTCTGAACCATACTGATTAAATCGTTATCACGAATTATACTTATCAATTACCCGATGAATTAACCCTACGAGATCAATACTATCATACATCTTTCGTGCATTAGCACTATATTCCTGATAATTCGCATCAATTACCTTGATGGCATTAACGATTGATTCAGGATCATTTGTGTCAGCACATACACCACATTTGTTGGCTCCAACGGTATATTCAAGCCCAGGTATTTCATTACATATCATAGGAATACCAAAGCCGGAAAATTCCCAAATCTTATTAGGCGCACAATATGCACAATCTAAATCTAAAGGGTTGTACGTAACCAAACCAATATATGCATTACTTGTAAGCTTCAAATGAGCTGGAGACTTAATAAATCCCGGAAATTCAACAATGCTATACTTACTCTTCAATTCCTTTACATATTCTGTTTCCTTGCCCAACAATACAAGTTTAAATCCATTTAGCAAGGATATTGCTTTACACATACCTTCCACATTTCTTTCTTTTGTAAGGACACCTTGGTACATGATAATCTTCTTGCCATCCGAGGTTATTTTGTCGTTATATTCATTACGGGTTGTTGGATGATAAAAAGGTTTGTTTGGAATAACCAATGGAGTTTCCTTCAAACCATATAACATTCGCGCAATCCATGCTCTGTTATATTCGCATTGAATATTTACCTTTGCATCTCTCATTGGTCTAGTCAATGGTTTCATCAATTTCGGTTCTGAATAATCTCTTAATTCGTATGATGTCAAGATATACTTTCTACCAACTAGAATATCTCTCATTGATATGGCAGTCCGTTCATGAATAATCCACAAAATATCATACTTAAGAGTATCCAAGTCATATTTTACTCTTTTCTTAAAGAGAAAGTCCGTTTTTATGCGGTTGCGTACTCTGGACGCTAGCCCAACACGAGGTTCAAGAGTATAATAATGAATAAACTCCAGATTATCGTTCTTATACAATTGATCCATATCAGGCTCTTCCTCTGAGCAAATAACCTTCAGACTATACTCATTGGTAGAAAGCAGAGCCTCCACAAGGGACTGAAATGGGGGTAAATAGCTGAAATGCCCCTTATAAACAAGAAGTATTGTTTTCTTTTCCATTAATCAAGCTCCAAAGCGTTCAACTTCTTCTCCGTTTAAGATGTGAACAATTCTTTCACATGCCTTTCCATCTCCGTACGGGTTGATTGCCTTCGACATCATATCGTAGGCTACAGCATCGTCAAGAAGAGTGCTGACTTCATTCATGATTTTATCATAGTCGGTTCCGACAAGGTGAACTGTACCACTAATGAGAGCCTCAGGACGTTCGGTTGTATCACGCATCACAAGAACTGGTTTGCCAAGACCTGGAGCCTCCTCCTGAATTCCGCCAGAATCAGTAAGGACGATAGTAGCCCTACTCATCAGATGTACAAACTCAAGGTACTGAAGTGGTTCGATGAAGAAGAAATTCGGTCTGGTAAGGTCTTCTCCAAAAACTTCATGAATAGGCTTGCGCACATTCGGATTGAGGTGCATCGGGTAGACGAAATCCACATCCGGGTACTTCTCCGAGAGGTCCTTCATCGCGGTGACCATGCGGATGAAGCCGTCGCCGAAGTTCTCTCTTCTGTGGCCGGTGATCAGGACGAGTTTCTTCCCGCCGCTGAGACGGGCGACGTCATACCCCGCCTGAGCCAGTATGTCATCCTGCTCCTTCGCAAGACTGGCATCAGCCTTGAGTTTGTCAACGACCATGCGGAGAGCGTCGATGACAGTGTTGCCTGTGACATAAATGTGCCCATGCGCTTTTTCCTCAATGAGGTTCCTCTCGGAGAGTGGGGTCGGAGAGAAGTTGTAGGTGGCGATGCGGCCGGTGATCTGGCGGTTCATCTCCTCCGGCCACGGGCTGTATATGTTATGAGTGCGGAGTCCCGCCTCTACATGACCAACAGGAATCTGAGCATAGAATGCAGCAAGAGCCCCTGCTGTGGAGGTGGTTGTGTCGCCATGAACAAGGACTACGTCAGGGCGGCACTCCTTGAACACATCGCGAAGGCCGGTGAGCACGCGTGCGGTCACATCTGTGAGATCCTGCCCTTGCTTCATTATGTTTAGGTCGAAATCTGGATGAACGTCGAATATTTGAAGCACTTGGTCGAGCATTTCTCGATGCTGCCCGGTGACACATACTACTGTTTTGAATTCCTCGGCGTGTTTCTGGAATTCCTTAACAAGGGGACACATTTTGATTGCTTCGGGACGAGTGCCGAAGATAAGCATAATGGTTTTCATCTTTCAATTATAATATTTCGTAATCGAGACATTTCTTTTCAAATAAACCTCTGCACAAGGTATGATTGTTAGAAGCATCATATATGAATTCAGATAATTGGCCTCCAGAAGGCTCATTACAAGCAATACAACGACACACATCCTTGAGGTCAAACCAACTTTATGGAATACATTTGCATAGAACAGGAAATACAGCAAAATACCAATATAGCCCAGATTTAGGAGTATGGATTGAACTCCGTTTACATAGAACACGAATGCACCTGATTTTTTTTCATATCCAAATCGCTCCCTTGCATCAGAGATTCCAAAGACTTTTTGTTCTGGAGTAAGTTGATCAAACATCATGTATCCGTTTACTACACGGGCATATCCACTGGTTCCTTCATCAGATAATTCTTCCGTACGAGAGAGCATCTGTTGTCCTAATTCTGTTTCCGCATAAACATAAAATGCTCCAACAATTAAAGGTACTATAAAAAATATCAGCAAAATGCGCTTCCTTACATTTTTATTCCAAAACGTCGAAAACATCTTCACAGCAAAAAGCACAACGAATCCAACCAATGCTGTACCTGAACGTGATGCTATGAGAGTGGCAATCACAAAGATTATTTCCTTAGAAAAGAGCTTATTCTTATTATCAAACCATATTATAGCCAAATATGTAAGAAAGTAATATGCCAGGTACGATTTTTCCAGAAATATTGAACAAGGCAAACCTCCGTCTAATTGCCTTTTTACAATATCAGCATAGGTATAATCTTCATATGTAAATGCTCCGGTCAAATTTGGAACAAAACAAATCTGCTGGTTACCAGTTGCAGTATACAATGCCAATTGAATCCAGAACAATACCCCGGAAATCATTACAACCCAACGCATATACTTTTTGAACAAGCCCATGTCAAAGGAGATAACACCCCATAGTATTGCTAGAACGAATATAAAAAACACCCACCCTCCAGGTGGAAGTAATGTCCAAAAAGCAAAGCCATGGTTGTATATCCACATAAAGCAGACATATGCGAATACGATCCAAAATATTGTTGGAACCACATTAATTCTAAAACCTGCCTTAACAATAGTATAAGCCGACAAGAATAGAATAATAGCATAACCCAAGCTTACCGGGAAAGGTATCTTGTACCACGATAAAATGGGCAAAAGAGCCAAAATCAGCATTGACACCTTGTTAATAGAAGGTGTTATATTTGTATCATGCATTTGTATCATGCATTTGTATTTATTTTAAACTTACGTAAGATAAGGGGATTCTTAACGGGTCCAAAATTTGGCCATTAATATTTTTTCATGTATATAATGATTGACAAATTGTCTTTCTGAACGCTGTAAGCCTACAAAATAAACAACAAACAAATTAATCACCTCATAAATCATTACAGTTACCAATAACATACTAAAATCAGATACTTCAATAACTCTACTTAATATATTACAGATTGTAGCTGATACTGTAGATACAAGACAAATAGGCAACATGATTTTTTTTAAGTAATCTGTCATTTTCAACTTTATCATGGGATATATCATATAGACTCTTACGAATTGAGTTATAATTTCTATAATCAAATAAACCACGAACACCATGACTGGTGAAATATGCAAATACTTCAAACACAAATATGCTAAAGGAACAACAGATAACAACAACGTGCTTTCTACTATCTGTACTTTTTTAATATTACCTGTAGATTGGAGGGCTGTCATTGTTGGGTTCTGTAGTGTATTAACAAGTCCAACTATCAACATTATGCGAACAAAATCAGCTGTGTAATCTGGTACATCTTTAAGCCAAAGTTCCAAAATATATTGAGTATGCAAACAAAGAGGTATCGTGATTAATAGCATCAAAAAAAAAGAAAAACGACTTGACATAAATACCAGCATATGAAGTCTTTCAAAATCTTTCTGCCCATATGATTTAATTATTTGAGGGTTAATAGCTGTTTGAAAACCTGTGAAAAACATCCGAGCAGCAGCTTGAACTTGAACGGAAATACCTCTAGCAGCATTAACTACAGCTCCGAAAAAAATATTAAGGAGAATATTTAAGCCTTGAGTGTATCCCATTACTGCGACATTTCCCATAAGTGTCCAACCTGCAAAAGAAAGAATATTAATAGAAATCTTTCTATCCCACATAATACGATAAAAACTTTCCTCAAATTTCTTTTTGCAATATATCATATAAATCAACCGATCTATAATCTGTATGATTACATATGATATAGCATACACTATCAACCTATCTATTGGAGAATAAAAAAGAGCAATAGCGACACACAATTTTGCAACAGCATCAAATATTGAAATAGCGGCAAAGGCTGACATCTTCTCATTGGCAATAATAAGTCCATTATATGGAGAACTTAAAATAGTGATTACTGAAGACAATACCGCACTTTGATATACCCAAATAGCAGCGGTCATTCTTCCTTCCGGTATAACCAATTGAGTCATAACAAACCACAACCCTACCGTCTCTGCAAGCAAAAAAATAATAATTGCAAATATCCAATGAATAGACATTATGCAACTAAATAGTTTTTTAACTGAAGATGTGGTTCCCGAACCAATCTCTATGGCCAAAAATCTCGAATTAGCATTTGACAACGACATATTCACAAAATTTAACATCGCTATCACGCCACCAACTACATTGTAAATACCATAATCTTCTACTCCTAACGCCTGCAATACAAGACGAGACGTATATAGTTGAAGTATCAGCGTAAAAAACATCCTAAGATACAAGACCAAGGTATTCTTAGCTAAGCGTTTATTGTTTACTGACTGCTCTGACATTTTGGATTTAGTTTTCCTATATCTTAATCTTAATACTTTGGCTCAATTTTGAAATTAGCCATGAAAAGAAAAATGTTAATACATATATAATTAATAAACTTAGTAAGGAATTTATATCTAAAAAATCTCTCACCAAAATAATAACGATTCCGTGAACAAGATATATTTCATAGGATATCGAACCAATAAAATGTAAAACCGTAACCGTTCCCGCACACCCATATTGACCAAGCAACACCAAGGCTGCGGAACGCAGTCTATCCTTTAAGGCTTTCGCCGTATTTTTTCTGATTCGTTTTTCTTTTGTTTAGACAAGTTTCAGAAGACTATTGTCAAAGTTCTGCGGCAGCAGGTTCGGCAACCGGTCCGCCGGCGTGGTCTTGATGTTGTTCAACACATACGTCAACCACTGCTGAGGATTCAGGTGATTCATCGCACACGTCTCAAAGAAGCTGTACATCATCGACGCGCGCCATGCGCCCATGAGATTCTGAAAGAACAGGGATGTCTTCCTGCCCTTCACCAACGGCTTGAACCCTCGTTCACACGCGTTATTGTCTATCGGCATCATCGGGATCTTCAGATACGCCATAAGTTCCTTTCTCCGTTTCAGCAGATAGCCCAACGCTCCCGATATCGCACTTCCCTTCGGATGCTGATTATATTCGGCTGTCGCCCACGATACGAAGGCCGTCCATATCGGCTTCTCCAGTTCCATACGGATATCCTTCTTGCGTTTTCCGGTCAAACCCTCCGCCTTGATATACTGTTCCACCATATTCAACAACGTATAGAACCCCAATCCGACCCTCGACGGCAACGGGTCCTCCGCTTTCGATTCCTCGAACTCTCGACGGGCATGGGCATTACATGCGCACTCCGTTATTCCGTTCTTCTTCAGCCATTTGCTCCAGCCCGAATAACCGTCCTTCTCGAACGCCTTCGCATTTGTCATATCCTTGCACAGCAGCTCCAGGTCTTCGGATGCCCGGCCATGGCTCAATATGTTTCCGTCCATGTCCACACGGCTGCCGACGTTGAACTGTGCGGCTTTCTTGTCCAGACACACCACATGCGCCATATAGTGCTTGTCGCACTTGTGAGTCTCCGTGTTCACTATACGCACAGGTGAACCGTCTCCCAACAGATACTCACCTTTTATCACATCATAACAGTGCAGGTCGAACAATGGCTCCAGAAGGTCGCATGTCCGCGCGTGCAGCTTGTCCATCAGCTGACGGGAGATGCTGAGGCCGTTTCGCTCATGGCGCTTCTCCTGGGTATATATCGGATCGCAATCCGCGAAGCGTTCCACCTCCATCTTGCCCACCAGTTCCGGTGACGCGAAGCTCTTCGGATATGGACGGTAGTCCTCCACTTTCGCCTGTATCGGAACCGCATCCGGATTCCCTTTCTCCACAAACACCGGCAACTCATATTTCATCGCCTCGTGCTTCTCCGGAGTCAACACCAGTTCGTAATGGGCATCTCTGCCGGACTGTTTCTTTATCTCCACATAGCGTGACGGGTCCTTCAAGTATTCCTTAGGATAGAGCACTACCGGCGCGCCATGCTGCGGCAGCGAGCGGAGATATGCCGCGTCCACCATCCGGCATTCCGACTCGGGATCGTCTTCTCCGGTATCCTTTGGCCGCTCCGATTCTTTCGCCAGACGCTTGAGCTCCATCAGGCTCTTCACCCGGACAACCACTTCCTTGGCCGACTTATACTCCTTCAGAAGCTTGTCGCTGACCTCCAGGCCGTTTCCCTCCAGCACCGAATCTACCAGCGACAGCACCTCGTCATCATGCACTTTCTCACTTGTCGAGCCGAAGAGTTTGCGCAGGCAATAACGAATATGACGGTCTTTGGATCTGCTGCTTTTCTGGAGCTTCTTTGCCAACTCGACGAGGCCAGACACACTTTTCGCGGTCATTTCAGATATGGTCGCTGGCGCCCTATCTCGGAATGGACGATGCCCGCCAGTCCCCTGAACGATTTCCGCATATCCACAGGACGGGAATACACCCTGCACTTCAGGCTGCCGCCCAACTGACACACCATCCTTCCCATCACTCTCCATACGCTTTTACGTAACTCATCAGCTCCTCTGCGTCGTGCATCCCCTGAGGTAACAAGATTCGCACTCCATTGGGATACAGCAATTCGATGCCGCCTCTTTTGCCGGCATCGTTTGAATTCGCGTCTGACAACACCACATAGGCGAACGCCGGTTTCCAACCGCGTCTCTCGACCGGACTTGGTTCCTGTTTCTCATCTTTTACGTTTTTGCGCGAAGGTATAACTCTTCAGCAATCACGTCAAGATGGGGTTGCGGGGACGGTTACGTTTTTTTTTTGGGGGGGGTGCTGCAATAAGTTTTTCAATCTTCGGCAACAAGTGGTCTTTTATAAGATAGTCTGCGAGAGTTTGACTTTTGCCTCGGGCTTCTATGCTTTTTTGAAGGTTCAGGACAAATACGGACTCTTCACTATATGGGACATCTGTATTTCGCTGAATAAACCGACTTTCAAGTATAGTGCTTATGGTCAGGACCTCTTTCGGTTGAATTACTCTGATTTTTGCCCAAATGACGTCTTCTGGAATCTTGTCCAGAATAGGGAATGTGAAAAAATCCGGTACGTTATGGGAGGACAAGTCTGGAAGTAGTCTTTGTGCCAAAGCGGGGAGGTCTTCTTGGAATTGGCGTATGACTTCCTGGATGTCATCATTCATTTCTTTGTCGACTTGATTCTCTATCTTAGCTTTTATGTACTCCACTACCCATTTGCTAATTGGCGGGACTTCTGCGCCTATCATTTCAAGAGAGGTTTTGGCCAAAACTGGTATCTTGGTGATGCGCTTGTAGTGGGTATCTATTCCGTTGGTGATGATGGCTTTTATTTCTTCAGGAGCCTTTCCTATGAGAATGCCATAGTGCTGAAGGAAAGTGGCTGCATTGATGTAAGAGGCGTCATCTGTAAGCAATCCCTGTTCCGTATATTGGGCCAGTAGTTGCAACTGAGCCGGGAATTCTTCATTAGTGAATGAACCTATCGACATCACAAAGCGGCTGATAAGCTGCGCTGCGGGGTTTTCCTTTTGCCGTTCGATGTTGAGACGGTATTCATCCCAGCTTTGGATTAGCTGTTTCGCATCCACATTGATTCCGGCAGTAATCAAATCGAATACCTGAACGGAGGCAATAAGAGGAAGACCATGGCGTTCGATATACCTCTTGAAGATATCGTGAATTCTTTCGGCCGTATCATCTATTTCTTTCTGGTTCTCTTTTTCTTCTTGCGGGACAAAGGGGTTCAATTCACAGTCATCGAGATCTATCATGAAGGACTCGGCTGCAGATGCCTTTATATATGCATTTCTGTCGAGACATGTTATGCGGTTGCACTTGTACTCTATAGACAAGCCAACCGTGAGCGCCCAGAGGGAAAGGAGGAATTGATCCAAATCATGATTGTTATGGTATGTCTTTACAGGATTCTCCAGTGACTCGTATATTTTTGAGAAGTGGGCAACGGAAAACTTAAGAATTCTGATGTTGTTGAGGTTCTCTTGAAGGTCTAATCCTATCTTGTTGACATTGACTTCCGGGTCGATGATACTGACGTATCTGGGGGCTGACATCAGTGTGGCGAATTCGCTCCCATATCCTTTTATTAGTCCTTTGTAAATGCTTACGACGTCCGGTGGAAATAGAAGGGTTCGCTCAATCACCTTTTCCTTGAAATCGAGGTAGGATCTGGAACCTTTACTGAAGTATGAGTCGTTCGCTATCAATATAACCTTATATCGCTTTATCTCGACAAGGCCATTGATGATTCCGAGGAGAAGATGGGGCTTGATAGTCTTGACGGCACGCTCTAGGTCATCGAAGATAAGGACAAGTTTGTCTTTTGGAAGTCTTTTAGTGCAAAGAGTAGTATAGGCGTCTACTATACGGCTGACATCAACGAATTGCCCGATAAAGGGAAGCATATCGGCAATTGATTGTATGTCTTGCGTTCCCCTGGAGAGCTTTGCCCTGGTGAGCAGTTTTGAGATTTTTGTGATAGCTTTTGTGTCCTTTTCGTCTGCTGGAGAAAGATTCTCTTCCCCATGCTCTTGAAGGAAGGTTTCAGTAATACGCTTCTCGATATTGTCGAGAGTGCTAAAGCCGAAGAGAGATATTGTGATTGGGAGTTTGTCGCTGTTCTCTAAGTTTTCTTTTAGTGTGTTGTGAATATAGTACGTCTTTCCGCAGCCCCATGCGCCTGAGATCATCAAGGCACCCGAGGTTTCCATAGAGAGAAAGCTCTTTATGCTTTCAAGAAAGTCGTCTTGCGTGTACATGTATCTAATTCTGCTTGGTGTTCGATTAAGTTGCAATTCTATATGAGTGAAACCTAAGGATTTACGGCTGGTCTATTATAAGCGATATTGGCAAGACAGACATTGTATCCTTGATTTGACAGTGTCATAGCAACCTGCCGGAACACAACTTTGCTGAAAAATGGGATCTTCGGACGCTCTGTATTCTTTCCAGTTATAATACCGTACACAATGGTGTAGTCTCCAGGCCTATAGTCTTTGTTTTCTGTAAAAAGCCAATCGCTCTGCTGAGGGTTATCTCGGAGCACAGTGGTCTTCATCTGCTTGTTTACAGCCTTCCTGAACGGTTGCTGTAACAGCATAGAACCTGAGACAAACCCTTGATTGAACAAATGGCTTAATACAGATGAGCCATGGCCTTTCTTTACGTGGATCAAATAATTATCCTGCGTTAGGACATCACAGACTTCTATTGCATTTTGTGGGATTTCTGTCTTTACAAGTTGCTTATCCATCAAACAATAAGAAGGATCTGAATTGGCCAAACGCTCGTTATAATCACCTTCGGTTTCAGCCACTGTGCTATCAAGAAGATGCTTCGGATAAATTGTTGCATTCTTGTAGTAGTCGAGGATCTGTTGATTGTAGTTATCCTCAACTTTGAACCACTCACCTTCATTGAGTAGATAAAGAGAGCCATCATTAGTTATCTCACCATAAAGGCAGCGATAATATGGCCAATCTCCCACCTTGATACCGTTTGCATCCTTAACTTTTACTCTCTTATCCTTAAAATCTCGGACAGTAAGGTCCCTTCGCTCAGCATAGACGATAGTTAACACTTGTTCTATGTCCAAATCATCGTTAACTTGATTGTGACCACCAAGGTGAAAGGTTAGTTGGTCCTCCCAACGTAGGAGTTCGGGTGCTGCCATCCATACTGTCTCAAGATTACGGTTATTGATAGTGTTGACGAGGCTTTCATCGAGTGTTGATATGAGCCCAGACTCTTTAATAGGTTCAAGGTGGTCTATCCATTCGAAGCGTTGTTTGTATGCATCGGACTTGTACTGTGCATAGCACTTGTCAAGAAGCTCGCTTATAGAGCTGATATCGACTTCTTGAGAGAAGTGAAGCGTGTCTGAACCAGACAGAGTGCCGCCGAAGTCATCTTTTTTTTCAGCTATAGTTTTTGCTGTTATGCTACGAAGGATATCCCGCTCCGTATCAAGGTTGAAGACTTCTAAGTCTGAAAGTTTGCTTGATTGCACCCGCCCTTTAGTGGGGATAGCTTCCATGCTATTTTTATCAACACTACGGAGTTGTTGGGGATCAATGGTGTTTAGTGTGGTCTTGAGGCCGAAGCGTGGTTCTATAGCTCCTGGTATTAGCAAATTTCTTCCATACCCGAAGGCGATGGCAAAGAATCTCGTTCCCTCGGGATAATCGCGTTTGATGATTAGAAGGGCTTGAACAAAGGAGGTTTTTAACTTTGGCGTAGCCCCTAATTGACCGAGGAAGAAGCTTTCTAACCAATCAGGCTCTTTCGGCCTAGAATTGTTGTAATAGAAGTCACCAATCCCGGAGATCTCTATATGAGTGCAATCATCAACCCTTACCATTTCGGCCAAATTGGTGATGCTTGATTTAATGAGTGAGATTGAAAGTTTAGTCTTTGCCATGGTTGGTCACTTCTTTATTGTCTTGGATCTTGATTGTTTAATTTATGTTGCTTATCTCTGTTGTGCGAAAAGTAACAATTCATATTTATATGGTTTTTAGACGAATTTTCTTTGGTTTTGTTTGCTCGCGGGTGCGGGGGGCTCTGAGGTCGTACCGGCGGGTGTTTTCTTCTTGGCGAGCGGGGGCGCATCGGGTGTCGAGGGTGGGGGACACTTGTGTTCGATGGCGTTCGGTTTCTTGGAGTTTCTTGCGTTTTCGGTGAAACGCAGCTTTTTTAGCATATTATTTTGATTACTGAGTTATTGGTGTTGTAAGTATCAGCTACAAGTGCTATATAGTAATTAGGTCTTGTCGTTACGACAGAAGCGTCACAATCTATCCTCCTGTCCATTCTTTACACTGCGGAGATCGCAATTGAAATTTTTACGAAAATCTTGTTTGGCCTTCTCAATATCGCTATTCGCTTTGTTTGACGGATAGGAATTGGCTACTATTCTTGCACGTATGTCCTTATTCGACTGGTGTCTGAATTTGGGATTCTTCAGAGTGGCACGCAGTTGATCTATTGCACGCAGAATATCTTTTCCTTTCAGTTCGACAAATAATTCAGTCCAGTCTTCTTCTTTAGCTGTATTATCTTTTCTGACAAGAATCAACTTGTCACATTTTCGTCCTTCCTCTTTCTTTATAATATATCCGTCTATCTGAAATACCGCTGAGTATTTGTCATCTGTCGCAAGTTTATATTTCGTTCCTTTTTCACTTACTGAAACTATTTTGCGAGCCTTCAAGTCCTGCTGCGGAGAGTAACCTTCTCCAGTCAGTCGACTGTAAGTTGAGAGGTATTGTTCAAGATTACTATTCATCTCCATATAAGACCTTGTTACACTGACTGATTTTCTCTTCGACCCAATCCGAAACGCCATCAAGTTGCATTCCGTCAAGCATTTGAAGATCATCATCTACAATGCTTTTGAAAATACCGTCCTCGTTGATGAAATACCCAGAAACGTCGGACGGATTCAAAAGGAGTTTGCTGTCAATGACGCCTTTGCCGGATTCTTTACTTGAAGCTGCAGATGCTGAAAGCAACACATTTATGACAGAAAGAATATATGGGCTATGTGTTGTCAACATAATCATACTCGGCTCAGATTCTATTTTTTGAGCTTCCGCAAGAGCTTTGACCAAACTCAATATAATCAGACGTTGAGATTCAGGATAGAGATTCTGTTCTGGTTCTTCAATGAAAACTTGAGCAGACTGGTATGTGAGTCTCTTGGAATTCGGCTCTTGAATAGCATTCAGATCCGACATTGACATCGGAGCCCTTTTCCCGACTTGTGACATCATATAGTGCGACATAACATCCAAAGGTGTAACAGATTGGATACCACTTGACGCATAAAACGCCGGAGATTCTGTTCCGTCTTTCCTTATGATAAAATCATTTCCTGATTTATTCGCATAACTGAAGTCTCCTGTCACCGATAATTTATATGGATTTGATTTGGTCGAAGGGGATTTAGCCTCGTCCCATTCATAAATAAAATTGAACAATACATCTCTTTCGGTAGCCTTATATGCTCTATCAATGTTCTGAAGGGCAGAAACAAGATTGCGTTCGGCAGGGATATAGCATATTTTGCTATTGTAACGCCTTTGAGCGAAATCTGACTTTCTGCTGATTTTAGGATTCGTACCTCCGTGATATTCGATAGTTATGGTATCTCCCTCATATTCAATACTTGTATTTTTCTTGAAATAATCATCATTGAACCTATGGAATTGCTTGAGTTCCTTAACAAAACGCCCATAATGGGTATATTGGTTAATGATATCATCAGTCGATACCATAATTCGTTTTTCTATCCATCGGCAGAAGCAAAGCACTTTCATAAAAGTACTTTTTCCTGAACTCTGACGCCCGATGAGTACCATAAGAGGAGTGAATTCAATCCTGGTAGAGTCTTCAATCGGACCGAAGTGTTTGATGTGTAATGATGCCATATTACGTAAACATTATCATTTGCTTAAGTCTGTCAGTGTAACAAATTAACGAATTTTCACTCATTGAGTGCGGATTCTGTAGTAAAAATGCACTATTTGAGTGCACTATTCCAGACATAACCATTTCCATATAGGTATTACATTGATGTGATGCCCATTGATGTCGATAGTTTGCTCATTGTCTCTGGTGATGACTATTGCGGTAAAATCCGGATAAACGTTCAAGAACTTTTCCAGCGCACCTGTTTCTCGTCTATAGGTCGCATCGTCTCCCAAACTGTAAGATACTTGGATAGCCATTTTGGCAGACGGAATACAAAAATCTATCTCTACGTTTTTATTATAATAGTAAACCTGCGTTTCTTCGGGTGTGTTTCTGTATTTTCTGATCAATTTGCAAGCTACTATATTCTCCAACAGCTTCGTTTCTCCACTGAAAAGAAACAAGTTAAGCAATCCATTATCCACAATGTATCTTTTCCGGATTGTGGACTGCTCCGATATGGATGAACTCATATTCGGGATAGAGAAAAACAGGTAGGATTCCTCTAAATACTCCAAATAATCTTTCAATATAGGCAGGCTTATGCTATCTCCGCTGGAATCAATAATATGTTTTAACCTGCTGAGGGATGACGGTTGCATCACACTGTCTGCCAATTTTCTTGTGAGAAGACGAAAAGCACGTGCATTGCGCACTTTATTCCGCTCCACTATATCGCCAAGCAGTATCTTCTGACATAATGAATTCAGATACTCCCTCTTATCTTCAAGATTGAAAGATTCTGCAAGGCCGCCATTAGTGAAATAATGATCGAAAGTATTTGATATCTGAGAGCAAGCACCTTGGTCATATATCCAATTTCTGTCCAATTCTATGCCTTTGTACTCTAGATACTCTCTAAAAGAAAATGGAAAAACTTCCTTTGGAATATATCTGCCACCAAGTGTAGTCGCTATTTCACTGCTGAGCATCTTGGCATTGCTGCCAGTAATCATAACTCTATACTTAGAATCTGCAAGTCTTCTTGCAAATTTTTCCCACCCGTAAACAACCTGTATTTCATCAAGGTATATCAGTGGCTTTTTTTCTGGATATAACTCGAAATAGGCATCCAATATTTCTCCCAAACTGTCTGAAGAAATATCTGACAACCTTTCATCCTCGAAATTTATGTAGAGTATGTTTTCTTGTGTCAGCCCTGGACTCTTCATCATATTCTGGGCATCCTGATACATCATAAAGGATTTTCCAGCACGCCTTAAACCGACAAGCACATAGTTTGCATGAGTATCAAACTGGATTTCCCTTCGAATAATAAAGAATTCCGGAATGGCCTTTTGCTTCTCTATTATTAGTTTTTTTATAATCTGTTTATCCATAAGAGCAAAGTTTACTTTGCAAATATAAGAAAAAACATTAAAGTATATTTAATGGTTTAAAATATCATTTCAAAGTCGTAATGTTTTTTAAATTCAATTCCAAATTGCTAATTGAAACAATATCCATGGCACACAGAGCCAAACTCACGCCTTGTGGTCAAGGACGGTGTACTTGGAGTGGTTGGAGATGTACTCGGGGACCAGGCGCTTCATGGAGGCTACCACGGCCATGTCGTCGTAGGTGTGGGACTGGGCGATCAGGGCGTCTATCTCGCGGCTCACATCGGACCAGTCATATTCACGGACACAGGCGATGCGGATCTTTTCGTGGAACGACGGCTTCGTCGCCTCCGACTCGCTCAGGACCTCCTCGTAGATCTTCTCCCCGTCCCTCAGGCCGGTGTACTTGATCTCCACGCCCTTCGCCCCGCTCAGCTCGATCATGCGACGCGCCAGGTCGGCGATGCGCACCGGCTTGCCCATGTCGAAGACGAAGATCTCGCCGCCCTCGCCCTTCGTGCCGGCCTCAAGGACAAGCTCGCAGGCCTCTGGGATCAGCATGAAGTACCTTATGATGTTGGGGTCCGTCACCGTCACCGGGCCGCCGGCCTTGATCTGGCGCTCGAAAATCGGGATCACGGAGCCGTTCGAGCCGAGGACGTTGCCGAAGCGGGTGGTGATGAACTGGGTCTGCCCCTTCACCACGCCGTCACGCTCCGCCTTGTTGAGGCTCTGAACATAGACCTCGCATATTCGTTTGCTGCATCCCATCACGTTCGTCGGGTTCACAGCCTTGTCGGTGGACACCATCACGAAGCGGCGAACGCCGTATTTGACCGAAAGGTCGGCCAGGATCTTCGTGCCGAGGACGTTGTTCTGGATGCTCTCGCAAGGGTTGTCCTCCATCATCGGAACGTGCTTGTACGCCGCGGCGTGGAAGAAATATTCAGGAAGGAACGTTTTGAATATGTTCTCCATCCTGTCAGCCTTGGTGATCGACGTCACCACGGTGGCGCATGGCACAGACGGGAAGTCATGCGCCATCATCCGGCGGATGTCGTGCTGCGGAGTCTCCGCGGAGTCGATCAGCATCATCTTCGAAGGTGCGAACGACGCGACCTGGCGGACGATCTCGCTGCCGATGCTTCCGGCGGAACCGGTGATCAGGACGCGCTTCCCACGGAGGGACTCGGCCACGGATTCCAGGTCGACGCGGATCTCGTCACGAGGCAAAAGATCCTCGATGCTGACCTCCTTCAAGGTCGGCGCTCCCTTGATCGCATCATGCTCGGTGTCAACGACATTGTTGGCCGAGAATATTCTTGCGCCGCTTTGCAGGATGTAGTCCTGAAGAGCCGTGTCGTTGCGGAACCTGTCGATCCTGCCCGGAGCGACCAGCACGGCGGCGATCCCCTCGCGGCGGATCACATCCGGCAGACTGGCGTTAACCTCGTAGACCGGCTCGCCCATCAGGCGCGTGCCGTTTGCTCCAAGCGCCGGATCGTGGGAGATGAAGCCTCGGAGACGGTAGTGCATCGGTTTCTCGCTGCGGATCGCCTTCGCGAGTCCAATGCCGCCGGCGCGGATGCCATAGATGAAGACATTCTTCGCAGCCTCCGTCCGGAAATAGGTGTCATAGACCCATTTGATAGAAACGCGAAGCAGCCACATCAAACCGGTCGCGATGGCTTCCGCAATCAGGATTTGCCGCACCTGGACGTGGGCGAACACCCGAGACGGGCAGCTGTTCGTGAAGAAATGGACGGCTATCACCGCCAATGCGGAGCATCCCATCGCCTGCGCCACACGGATGAGGTCGTTGAACGATGAGTAGCGGATGATTTCCGAATATGTCCGGAAGATGGCAAAGAATATGAAGTGGACGCCGACGCACAGCAGCATCAGGTGGGTCAACGGCCAGAAGTTCAGCTGAAGGGCGGTGCCACGGTTGAAGCACCAGTAGACGAACACTCCGGACAAAAACAGAATGGCACTGTCCAGAAGCAGCACGCACCAGTACGGGAACGTGCGCTTCGAGAAGTACGAGTCAACTATCTTGCGGATCGACAGCATTATGGAAAATAATTTTGATTAATAGGTATTACGGTGAAGTAGGCGGCTAGTCTCTCTCAAAGAGGTCACGGGTATAGACCTTGGCCCGGACATCGTCCAGGGCGCGGTCGTAGCGGTTGGCGATGATGGAGTCGGCGCGGCGCTTGAACTCGGCGATGTCGTTGACCACCTTGCTGCCGAAGAAGGACGCGCCGTCCTCCAGCGTAGGCTCGTAGACAATGACCTCGGCGCCCTTGGCCTTGATCCTCTTCATGATGCCCTGGATGGCGCTCTGGCGGAAATTGTCGCTGTTGGACTTCATCGTGAGACGGTAAACCCCGATCACGCATTTCTTCTCGCGGGCGCTGTCGTACTGGCTGTTCTCGGAATAATAGCCGGCCCTCTGGAGCACCTGGTCGGCGATGAAGTCCTTCCTGGTGCGGTTGGACTCCACAATGGCCTGGATAAGGTTCTCCGGCACGTCGGCGTAGTTCGCCAACAGCTGTTTGGTGTCCTTCGGGAGGCAATAGCCGCCGTAGCCGAAGGACGGATTGTTGTAGTGCGAGCCGATGCGAGGATCCAGACACACGCCGTCGATGATGGACCTCGTGTCGAGTCCCTTCATCTCCGCATAGGTGTCCAGCTCGTTGAAATAGCTGACGCGGAGGGCAAGGTAGGTGTTGGCGAATAGCTTCACCGCCTCCGCCTCCGTGGAACCCATGAACAGCACCGGAACATCCTCTTTCAGAGAGCCTTCCTTGATGAGTGCGGCAAAAGTGCCGGCAGCCTCTTCGAGAGCGGAGTCTCCCCTGTCGTAGCCGACGATGATGCGGCTCGGATAGAGGTTGTCATAGAGCGCCTTGGACTCACGCAGGAACTCAGGAGCGAATATGATGTTTGGCACCACCACCCTCATCGTGCCGTCGGCGAGGCGTTCCCTGTACGAGAACCTTTCCCGCACAGAGGCGGTGTAGCCCACAGGGACGGTGGACTTGATGACCATCACTGCATCGGGATTAACCTTCAGCACGAGGTCGATCACCTCCTCCACGTGCGACGTGTCGAAGAAGTTCTTCTTCGGGTCGTAGTTAGTGGGAGCGGCGATCACCACGAAGTCCGCGTCCCTGTAGGCGGCCTCACCGTCAAGCGTGGCGGTGAGGTCGAGTGGCTTCTCGCGGAGAAACCTCTCGATGTACTCGTCCTGGATCGGGGACTCGCGACGGTTTATCCTATCGACCTTGTCGGCGATCACATCAACGGCAGTCACCTTGTGGCGCTGGGACAGCAGGGTGGATATGGAGAGGCCGACGTAGCCAGTACCGGCCACGGCGATCCTCAACTCTTTCAGATTTCGCATAAGATATGTTTTTTGGGTTATGGTTTCGCAGGCGCGCCGGAGGGACCGGTGCGCCGGCGAAGTCAGCAGGCGGATTTACCTGGCTTTGTTGTCGGAGCTATAGTAGGAGCCGCCATTGTGGCCGTAGTAACCGTAATGGCCATAGGTGCCGTAGTTCCCGTAGTAGCCGTAGGAGGACGCGGTCCCGTTGAGGACGCAGCAGAGTCCCCTGTACTCCCCGTCGCGGTAGAGCGCGTCGAGGTCCGGGAGCATGGCCTTGTCGAACAGCCCGGCCCTGACGACGAAGAGTGTCCTGTCCACATAGTCGTTGATGACGCGCGCGTCGGTGACGATCTCCACCGGCGGGCAGTCGATGATGATCACATCGTACTCATTCCTGAGGACGGCGATCGCATCGGCGAGGCGCCTGTCGGCGAGCAGCTCAACCGGATTCGGAGGGATGGATCCCACCGGAAGAGTGTCAGGTACCGTCATCGCGTCCTTCGAACGGACAATCACATCGTGCACATCGGCGACGATCCCAGCGAGATAGTCGATAAGGCCAGGCTTCGGCAAGCCGACAAGCTCGGAGAGCGTGCCGTGGCGCAGGTCGCCGTCGATGGCCAGAACACGCTTACCCTTGATGGCAAAGCTGACGGCCAGGTTGGACGACACGAAGGACTTGCCCGAGCCCGGGTTGAACGAAGTGACGGCGACGACCTTGCTTCCTGGCTCGCGCATCATGAACTCGAGGTTGGTGCGGAGCACCCTGAACGCCTCGTTGACCACATTGCGGTTGCCGTGACGGACCACGATGGAATCGGCGCCACTGAGGGTTTTCCGCTTTCCGAACGCCTTGGTGGCAGTCTCGGCAGAGAGCGGAATCTCGCCGGCGAAAGGCACGGAGACTCCCTTGAGGTCGCGGCGGGAGCGAACCTTCGTGTCGGTCGCCATCAGCAGATAGATGATCCCGGCAGGAATCATCAGACCCAGGAGAAACGCCATCATCATGATCTTCATGGACTGCGGGGAGACCGGGAATATTCCTGAAATAGGATGCTTGATGATCCTTGTGTTGTAGGCGGTGAACGCCTGCGAGAGCTCGTTCTCCTCACGTTTCTGCAGGAGGAAGAGGTACAGAGCCTGCTTCACGGTCTGCTGACGCTCGACCGAGAGGAGCTGCTTCGCCTGGTTAGGATTCGCGGCGATGCGCGCGGTGTTCTGGCGGGCGGTGCCCTTGAGATTCTCGTATTTCGTGTTGAGGGCAAGGATCTCGTTGTCTATGGACCGGGAGATCGACCCCCTCATCGAGGCCAGAGCCTGGTCGAGATCCTTCACGAGCACGTTCTCCTCGCCGGAGTTCGCCACAAGGTTGTTCCTCTGCAGGATCTTGGAGTTGTACTCGGAGATGCCGTTCTCGATCGTCTGGCTGCTCAATCCCATGTTGGCGGGAAGCGGCTGGTTGCGGTTGTCCTCCTTGCCGATGTAGTCCTTGATGTAGCGCGCCATGTAGAGCTGGTTGCTCACGTCCTGGAGCTGCTGGTTCAGCACCGTGCTCTGTTGCATGTACATCGTCGCTGCGGCACCCACGTCAGGGATCATGTTCTCCGACTTGTAGGCGGAGATGTCGGAGTCCACGCCCGCCAGCTCGCCCTCGATCACCCTGAGACGGTCGTTGATGAACACAGAAGTGGAGTTCGCTATCTGGTTCTTGTCACGCACCCAGTTCTCGTTATAGACGGCGATCAGGGTGTTAAGGATGTCCTGGGCACGCTGGGTGGACACGTCCTTGATAGAGAGCGAGATGACGTCGGCGTTCTTGTCGGCGAGGTTCACCTGGAGTCTGTTCAGGTAAGACTGTGTCACGCCGCGCTGGCCCGACTTTCTGACGTTGACCGGCTTTTTCATCGCCTCCCCGGAGTAGTCCTTCGTCTTCTGAACGATGATCCTTCCGACAGGAGTCTGGAGCGTGTCGCCGTAGTGTCCCACGACCGGCTTGCCGCCGACCTTCTCATTCTTATGGATGAAGTCATTCAGGGTGACTCTCCCGCCGTTCTCGCTGACGGTGAATCCGACTCCCACGTTCTCATCCACGTCGAGCAGGTCGGCGGAGATCGGCAGCGACGTGCCGTAGAGCACGTTCCTGTGGAAGGTGCCGTCCACCGTGTAGCTCATGTACAGGCGAAGCCTGGCCACCACCTCGCTCATGATGTCCGGGGATTCGAAGGCGTGCAGCTCGTTGTTGACGTTTGACTTGACGGCGAAGAGGCCCATGTTGCCGAACTCGCCGATGTCCCCCGGCATGGACGCGCCCTTGGTGTTTGACTTGATCTGGATGTCAGCGGAGGTGTTGTACGTAGGGGTTGACCTGAGGATGTACAGGACACCTAAAGCCAGGCAGACCGCCAGGCTCAGGGCGAACCAGTACCATCTGGACAGGCAGCGGCGCACAAGCTGGCTGATCTGCACGGTCTCCTCCTGCTGCCGGGTATTGTTATCCGTGTTGATGTTGTTCTCCATTGTTTTGAATCGCTTTGATGTTATAGTGTTTCTTCACAAGGTTCCAAGGCGGATCACTTCCCCGACCCGGCCCTCGTGGCGATGATCACGATCGTGTTGGTGATGGACGCCGCGAGCGAAGTCAGCGAGATCCAGAACGAGGTGGAGCGGACATTGTTGCCGTTCACCGTGGACTGCCTTGCCCGCACGTCGTTCGGATCGACGTAGATCACGTCGTTCTGGCGGATGTAGTAGGCCGGCGAGGCTATCAGGTCGGCGGCTGAGCAGAGGTTCACCTCGTAGGTCAGCATCTTGCCGTTCTCGTTGCGCAGCACCTTCACGCTCTCGCGCTTTCCGTAGATGGTCAAGTCACCGGCGTTTCCGATGGCGTCGAGAATCGTCACGGCATCCTTGTCGATGGCGTAGCGCCCCGGCTTCTCAACCTCGCCAAGCACCTGATAGTACAGGTTCATGAAGTCAACGGTCACCACGGCGTCCGTCGCCTGCCCTTGCTCATTGAGCTCCTTCTTGATCACGGAGGCGATCTCATCACGCGTCAGCCCCGCCACGGCCACCTCGCCGAGGACAGGGAAGTCGATGCAGCCCCGGTCGTCCACCGTGTAACCAGAGATGTAGCCCTGGCTGTAGCCCGACAAGATCGTGCTGCGGGTGTTCTCACCGAGACGCTGCGTCACGTACGGCAGGTTGAAAAGGGCTGTCAGCTCGGGACTCTTGCAGTTCACGATAATCGAGATCTTGTCCTTCGGCCGCACCGTGATCCCCTTCGCGCCACCGATCCGCTGGCCCTCCACCGACTCGAGGTCCTGGAAGTAGCTGATCTCCTTCGGCGTAGAACAGGATGGAACTGCCAAAATGCCTATGGCCAGAAGCCATAACAGTAGTGATATTCTTTTCATATTCATATTCTTATTCTTATGAAAGATTATAATTCGACTATTACTTATCTGTCTCCACTTTCTCCAAAAAAGCGGGAGGAATGAATTTGGTTGCGAAAGCGGCACACCCCTCAATGGTAACTATAAGGCGCCTGTCGTGTTTGATGCGCTTGATGTGACCCTCATAACCTTTGAATATGCCGTCAATGACTCTCACGCGGTCACCTTTGTGGAACTGCGGGCCATCCTCTCCCAGATACTCAAGACCCGAGTCCTTAATGTCGCAGAGCTTTATGAACGGTTCCATTTGTTCATCCGGAATGATCAATGGCTTTTGGGTCCGATGGTCAAAATACGGAGATACGCTGCCTACATGTTTCAGTCGGATCATGTCCAGACTCTCACAAGTTGATCTTATGAAAATCAACGACTTGATAATTGGCTCCTGAACATAATCAAGACCACCATCCGAACATTTCTCCACCAAATGATGAGGGTAGAAATAGCGGATCGTGGCAACGTCCAAGGTTTGTCTCAGCGGTTCAATCCGATTGTGAAAAATGCGAAGCGCATACCAATTAGGAATCGAACTATACGCAAGTCTGATGTCATCTAATGGATTAGACCCATCAAAAGCCAATTGTGTCATTGGTTAAAAACAAGATGCATAAGCAGTTACAAAATGAAGATGCATAAGCAGTTACAAAATGAATACGAAAATTATCCCCTCAGCCTATGAGCAAGGGTAAGCCCTACGGTTGTCAGCATCTTCATACCTGATCTCGAAGAACTCCAATCCAAGAGTGTCATTCGTAACCTGCTTATGAAGCACAAATATAACACTTCACCGAATAAAAAACAACATACTGAATAAGTATTTTATTCCCTCGCAGGCGATGCCTCCCCCCCCCCCCCATTATCACTTAATAGATTGATAATCAATGAATTATTAATATATCCGATCAAATGCTGTCCAATTTCACCGGTGTAAATGGACCAAAATGAACCAGTCAGGCTCCGAGGATCACACGGGAGAGTTCCTCCGGGGTGTCAACTATGGCCGAAGGAGTGTAGGCTGCGAGTTCCTCACGGGTTCTGAAACCCCAGCTCACACCCACAGTCCTGACCCCGGCGTTCAGGCCGGTCTGCATGTCCACATTGGAGTCGCCCACATAGACGGTCTCAGACTTGGTGACGGACGGAACCTCGGCGAGGACCTGATCCACTATGGCCGGATCGGGCTTGATGGGCTGGCCTTCGCGCTGGCCCAGGATCCTCACGAAGTCATATTCACCGAAAAAGTGGTGGACCAGCTTTTCCGCGCCGTCCTGGTACTTGTTGGAGGCCACGGCGAGGCGCACCCCTGCGGCGGTGATGGTCTTCAGCATTCCGGGAATGCCGTCATATGGTCTTGTGAAGTCGCATTTGTGGGCATCGTAGTAAGGAATGAATATGGAGGCCATCCTTTGGACAACTTCTTCCGTGGACTGTCCGGCGGGGACGGCGACGCGGAAGAGGTTGTAGATGCCGCGGCCTACCATCTGGTAGTAGGCCTCGATGGGATGGGTCGGAAAGCCGCACTCGGTCAGGGCGTGGTTGGTGGCGTTGCCTAAATCTTTGACGGTGTCCAAAAGGGTGCCGTCCAGATCGAATATCGCTAGTCTTGTCATGATTCCTGTCATTTATTCAGCATTCTCGAAGCCGCTGTACTCGCCCTTGGACTCGTACGGGACACCGGTCTTCATCCAGGCTGGCATCGGAGCACCTTTCAGGTAGTAGTCGAAGAACTGCTGAAGCCTGATGGACAAGTCCTTGCAGTTGCGTCTCTGGACGAGGTTGTGCGCTTCCTTGTTGTACTGGAGCAGCCATGCCGGTTTGTCGAGCCTGCGGAGATCCGAGAAGAACTCGATGCCCTGATACCACGGAACAGCGCCGTCAGCGTCGTTGTGCATGATGAGCACCGGAGTCTGCACCTTATCGACGTGGAACACCGGAGAGTTCTCGATGTAAAGGTCAAGCGCCCCCGGCTCCCACATGCTCTTTCCGATACGGCTCTGGCCATGCTCATACTGGCCGGCGCGGGTGATGCCCGAGCCCCAACGGATGCCACCGTAGGCCGATGTCATATTCCCGACCGGTGCTCCGGAACCTGCCGCCGCGAACATATTCGTACGTGTTATGAGCCAGGCTGTCTGGTAGCCGCCCCAGCTCTGGCCCTGGATCGCCATCCTGCTCTTGTCGGCGATGGAATATTTCTCGCAAAGGGCCTCGGCGCCGGCGCAGATGCAGTTGTAGGCGCTCTCGCCCGGATGGCCGACCTTATAGACGATGTCCGGAACGAACACGATGTACCCCCTTGAGGTGTAGAACGGAATATTCACGATCGAGCGTGAAGGGGCAGGTGTCCAGAACGAGTAGAGATTGTTGGCGTTCTTCTCGTAGAAGTAGATCATCACCGGAAGCTTCTCGCCTTCCTTCACTCCGTCAGGAACGAAGACAAGGCCCTTGAGCGGTGTGCCGTCGTAGGCGTTCCAGTGGAAAAGCTCGGCGCGGCCCCAACGGTAGTCCGCCATCTGAGGGTTGATTGCAGAGACCTTTGTGGATGTCTTGAAATTGTCGTCAGTATAATAAAGGTCATAGCAGTTGCGGAAGTTGCCCTTCTGATAGAAAAGCCTGTCAGTGGTCATGGTTCCGGCTACATACTTGAAGCTGACTGTGTCAGTGAAATACTCAAGAGTCTTTGCCGGCTTGGCAAGGTTAACACGTCCGAATCCATTCTCCTGGCTTTCCTCGTTGAACACACTGAGATAGACAGTCTGCTTAGGATCGAGCGGCCTGGCCACTCCGCAACGGCGTGCGTTAGGCTTTCTGGTGTCCGGTTTCGGATCCATGATCTTGAAGCGGTTGTGGGTCTGACGGCCCACTCCCCCGGTAAGGTTGACAGCTGACGAGCCGTCAGGAGCGAACTTCCAGATGTCGTAGCGGTCGATGATCAGCACGGCGTCCTCGTCCTTGAACCATTTCGGAGAGAACTCGTGCGCCGGCGCGGCGGTCGGATGATCGTCCTCCTCATCGTAGAACGGAACTCCGGTCCGGGCGGTCAGGTTGACCTTCTCGCCTGTCAGGGTGTTGTAGGTGAACCAGTTCATCTCGTCGTTGTCGAACCAGACAAGGTACTTCCCGCTCGGCGACATGTCGAAACGTCCGACGTCAAGCCCCTCCGCGACAACCTTCCTGGAACCGTCCTTGACATTCACAAGGGTGAAGTCGTAACGGTTGTTATAGTCCCAGACAGTGGTGCGGGCATACTTAGCGTTATCGCTGGCAAGCACCCATTCGGAGAGTCCACCGTTCATCAGGCGGATGCCGGCGAACTTAGAGGTGGTCAACGGCACGATCCTTCCCGGCTCGGCGAGATCGATGGTGGCTGAATATGTCTTCTTGAGAGTCTTGTTCACATTAAGCCTCTGCTGCGGAGGAGTATAGACCGCGTCCCAGTTCCAGATGTCCAGCTGTGCGGTCTCGAAGTCCACGATCGTGGTGTCCTTAGGAGGACGGATCGCGCCGATTCCGAGGAAGAGACGTTTCCCGTCAGGTGTAAAGTAAAACTCTGTGTTCTCGTTAAGAGTCCAACCCGGGGTGCCTTCAACCTTCGTTCCCTCGGCGATGATCTCTTTTGTTGAATATGCCCATCTGCCGTCCTTGCTGATGACGGTCGTGCTGTCTGTAGCCTCCACAATCGGTCGGTGAGCCTGTCGAACCGTCTTTCCTGTCTTGATCGCTTGAATGCTTGTCAGGTAGAGGGCCTGGCACTTGTTGCGGTTCTTGCTCTTGTCCTTGGAACCGAGGAAAACCAGCTGGTCCTCAGCGTCGTTCAGAGTCAGGCGGCTGTAGGACTCAGCCCCTTTGGCCAAAGTGTCAAGACAAGCGGGAGCGTGCGCGATCATCACAGCCGTGACGGAAAGCGAATCTTTCTTGTCCTTCTTCGAGGTCATCAGAAGCACGGTGCCGTCCTGGTTGAACGAATAGGCATCGATGTACTTGAGAGTGTCCTTCCTGTCTGTGGCCGGGTTAAGGATGATGAGCCCGGACTTGTCTGTGCCCTTCTTGTCCGAAGTGTCCTTGTAGTGCTTCCAGGTGGACTTATAGGCAACGTAAGGCTTGGCCAGGGCGCCTGTAGTGTAGGAATCCACACGGCCGTATTTCTTGACGGTCATAGTCGTGAGATCAACGGCGGCGAGTGTGTCCTTCGTCATATCCCCGGCCTTCTTCTTGTCGATCTTTTCCTGACGTGTCTTGGCGAACTGAGGCTTGACGCGCAGGTAAAGCCACTTGCCCTTAGGGTCAAGGGACGGCTGCGATCCACGAGGTATGCTGATCTCACGGCATTCCGGCTTGCCTTTCCGCCCTGGGGTCATATTCCTGACATAAAGGGTTCCGTCCCCTTCCTGAGGGTTGACGCACCAGACCAGAACGTTGCCGTCATCACTTTTCTGGATGTCCGAAACGCTCTGCCACGAATCATAGACACTGTGGTCCATCTCTTTCTTCTGAGCCGACGCTTCTGTCACTCCAGACAGGAGAGCGGCAATCGCCAGTAATGGCAATGGTTTGAAATTCATAATATTCTTAAATTTGTTTTTACTTGTTGGATTGATTTGTCACTTCGACAGGCTCAGTGACCTGACTTGCGGATCCTCTCATAGTAATCATGGCGGGCCGGATTCTCAGGGAACCACCCCTTCAACACGCGTTTTTCCTGCTCGAAAACCTCCAGGATGCCCCAGAAGCAGGAAAAGGCGGCGGCGCCAAGAACTGTGGACGCGACTTCATGATTCACGAATATCGAAGCGGCGGAAAAGGCCAGTCCTGCCACGAGCAGGATCCACCAGCTGCCCTTGCCCCAATGATATTCCATTTTGATGACAATAGGATGACATATCCCTATTATAAGAAAGGTCGCCGCACCGACGATTATTCCACTGAAGTTCATGCTTGCTTACGTTTTCAAAACAACAAATTTACAAAATAATATTGACTTCCAAGTCCGGTACCTACGATTCACGATAGGGACCAGACAGTTTACCTACATGTTGGTATTGTGAGAGAAGGCGTCTGGCGGTAACTTTGCGGTCGGATAGTGATTATCGTCACAAAACAAGAATCTTTTAAGCCAAATGAAATGAAAAAGACCCGCGGTCGAGAGACTCCGGGCTTTTTTTTGATATTTTCTGTAACAATCAACGGAAATATTCGTTTATATTGTGAAACGAAAAAGAAACGATGACAAGAGAAGAGTCCATAACATTCTACAAGGAGCACGCCCGGAGGCTATACAACACCAGCCTGCGAATAGTACGCGACAGCGGCGAGGCCGAGGAGATTATGCAGGATACCATCCTCAAGTTCATCTCATCCGACATCGCTCCCAAAGATCAGGCGCAAGTGGCTATGTGGCTCAGCCGCACCTGCATCAGGAAATCCATTGACGCAGTCAGACGGAAAAAGCGCGAGAGGCTCTTCCTTGAAGAATATGCCGCCGACGCTTCTGAATATGACAGCGACACTCCGTTCGAGCTTCCCGGGACTATGGCCGCCGTCGCCCAAGTACGCAAGGCCATAGAGGAATTGCCGGACAACTACAGGCTGGTTTTGAATCTTGTGCTTCTGGAAGGCCTTGACTACGAGGAGATCGCCAATCTGACAGGAGAACGGGAAGGCACTATCAGGACGCAGTACTCAAGAGGCAGGGTGAAACTGGCCGAAAAATTAAAGAAATATGAATATGACAGACTTTAAAGAATATATCGACAATAATCCGGAGATCCTGAATGATCAGGAACTGCCGGCCGGACACGAGGCCCGGTTCGAGGCAAGACTGGACGCGATGCTGGACTCCAGACGCAAGACCTGCCATCGGAAGAGGCTGTTCACGGGCATATTCAGTGCGGTTACAGCCGTGGCGGCAGCCGTTGTGGCCGCTGTGATATTCATAGACCGCCCGGCAGAAGGTGAGGTTGATTGGTTCGCCGGAGTGGCTGATGACCCTGTCGCGGTGTATATGGCATATTCAGAGAAAATCGCGGTGATGTACGAAGAGATATTCACAAAGGATCTGGATGAGAGGTGGGAGACGACGGTGGGAAGCATCACCAATGAGAATGTGGCGATGATTGACCAGCTGCCGGATGAGCTTGACGACAAGACCAAGGCGCATATTCTGAAGGAATACTATGGAGAGCTACTTAATGGATTAGATAAAATCAACAAAATAAAAGAGTTATGAAAAAGTTTATGTTTATCGGAGCCGCCGCGCTCGCAATGTTCACCGCGACCGGCTTTACCGCCCCCGTGGGGTATCCGGCCGAATCAATGTATCTGACAACAACCTCAAAGGTTGATGCGGAATACACCACTTGTAAGTTCAACTGCAATGATTTCAGCGGGTTGGAATTAAGCGGGATAGTCGAGGTCAACCTTGTCAAATCAGACTCGTACAAAGTGGAGATCACTCTGCCGAACGTGCTTCAGGAATATCTTCAAGTGTATGTCAATCACGGTATTCTGAAGATCGGGTGGAACAAGAATATTCCTGCAAATCTTCAGAAAAAGTTGGGAAACTGGACGTGCAAGGCAGAAATCGCGATGCCGGAACTAAGAAAGTTGGATATGTCAGGAATCACAAGCTTGAAATGCGATGACACGTTTGATCTTGGGGACGAGGAGCTTTCGTTGGACATCAGCGGGGCAAGCAAGATCAAATCACTGAGTGTCAATGCAAGGAAGTTGGACGCTGAGATCAGTGGAGTGTGCACCTGCAAGTTGTCCGGTAACTTTCCCGAAAAGGCTGAACTCGATCTATCCGGAACGTCCAAAACCAGTTTCCAGATCAACGCCGACAAACTTGAGGTTGACATCAGTGGAGCCACCAAGACCAACATTGACGGGAAGTTCGGTAAAGTCGAACTTGACGCATCCGGGACAAGCGAAGTCAACCTGAACGGGAAAGTCGGCACACTGGAGGTTGACGCTTCAGGAGTATCTAAGGTAAAGGCTATGGACGCCGAGACCGAGAACGCTATCCTTGAGACATCCGGAACGGCGAATTGCAGTGTGAACGTAACCCGTTCCATAATGATCGAGGACGCGACCGGTGTGTCCAGCATCAACTACAAGGCTCCTAAGGATCTTGGTGTGATGATTAAATCGATCGGAAGATCCGCTTCGGTTCAGAGGGTCAATTAATTTCAGCCTGTCGAAGTGACCGCTAAAGGGCTTGCAGGGAGGCGTGGCAAAGTGTCGCGTCTCCCGTTTTTGCCATAAAGAGGTACTCCTCGTCACTGGCCTTGCGGATTCCGAACGACACATCATCGCCGCGATGAACCTCACGCCGGAAATTGATGTCTATCCTGGTGAACAGCCCGCTTGACAACACGCTATCCGGCAGGAGGTTATAGAACATCTCTATGTAATGGGTGTTGTTCAGATGCCCGTTGAAGTCACACTCACTGTAACCGACCTCCTTGTGCTTGATGAAATCCGGCAGGAAATCGATTATACGCCTTGGACTTTTGCAAGGAATAGGAATATCCACGTCCGTAAGCCCGAGCTCAGGGAAAATCGGCTTTCTGGTGTGTATGTCGATCACGCACCACTCAGTTGTCCCTCGGCCGATCTCCTCTCCTTCCGCGTCCGTCAACTTGACGCATCTGTTATATGTAAGACCTTTGCCTTTCACCGGCCAAACCTTGACGTTATAGTTGTCGTAAAGGCTTGGCCGGTCATCTATCTCGAAAGCCGAGCGGAGCAGGACCCACGAACGCCCCGCTTTTCTCATCACATCGATTCCGCAGCCTTCCTTGCGGATGTTCTGTCCGATCGCGTTGATGATGCTGCCACAGATGGAAGGCACGGTGGCTTGACCCTGATAGTCTATGTTCTCCGGAGCCACGGAATATTCAAAAGTGTTTATGATCTGTTCCATAATCATTGTGTTTGATTTCTCGTTTGCAAAAGTACCGTATTTGCTCCTTGTGACGAAGAAAGTGTTTTCAGAGGTATGAAAAATGTCACAAAACCCTTGTTTGGCGGAAAAATTGCAGTATTTTAGGGACGAAAATCCAGACTCGGGAATTTCGTCCCGGCATATCACGGGACGGTTTTGACGGGATTGGGACAAGTTTTAAGGCTATGAACACACCATTGAGGGTCTCGAAAGGCTACGCCAGCCAAGTAAAATACGCGGTGCTGATGCCGCTGTTCTTCTTCGTGTTTTGCTTTGTCTATAATCCGTTCTCTTTGTCGGATTTTTACGACATCGGAGGAAAATCGTGGACATTCCATCTGCTGATGCTGTCCTGCATTATGATCGGTGTACTGGCCCTGACACGGCTTGTTTTCTCGTTCCTCTACAAGTATATTCCTTTCAGATGGTGGCATTATGCGGTCTGGTGCTTCGGAGAAGTGCTGGTAACGTCGTTCTTCTTCGCGCTCTACACCTCGCTGTTCTACAAGAAAGCCGGAGGTATGCCATATTTCACGGCACTTTCCTACTGTTTTGAAGTCGTGTGCCTGACGCTGGTCTATCCATACCTGCTCTGCATTCTGCTGAGGATCATATCCAACAAGAACTACGATCTGGCCAACGCCGGGCAGGCTCCGGAGGAGTCTCTGGTAAAGTTCTACGATGAGCACAAAAGGCTGAAACTGACGATAGACCCTTCGGCCGTGCTTTATGTCAGCGCGGAAGCCAATTATATCAACATCCACTATCTGGAGAACGACCGTGTCAAGACATACCAGCTGAGGAACTCGATGAAAAGCCTTGAGACTGACGCCCTCAAGCACGGATTCGTGCGCTGCCACAGGTCATATTACGTCAATCCTCGCCACATCAAGGTACTGAGCAGAGACAAGGACGGTGTCATCTACACGGAGTTCATCCGCGACGGAGTCGGGCATATTCCCGTCAGCAAGCAGTATTACGACAATCTAGCCAAATTACTGTAAATAACCAAGAATCCTGACATTAGGGTCACGGGAAAGCTGGCCGGGGTTCGTCCCGGGCTCCCCCTCCGGAACCGTCAACCCACGCATCTCATAGAATTTTGTCCAGAATTCAGTCACCCTTCCGGCGCTGTCGTGAAAGGACATCGGAATCGTGCCGAAAACAAAATGCTTATCCCCGCTCCCTGTTACTTTCGGATTCATATCTTTCACATCATCACGCACCACCGCCATTCCTTTCACATTATGGTCACGTTCTTTTAACCTGTCTTTGAAAACAAACGACTTCTGCACGAGTTCCGAACAATAGATCGCGCTGTCACTCGGCATAAATATGTCATCGTAGGGCCTTCCGAGGAACTTTCTCGCATTCGCCACACTCTCTTCAACGTCCACCCCTTCAATCCTCCCCACAAGCACTGACTCCCTATCACTCAATCGGACCAGAAAACTGTCCAACGGGTTTTCCACAACTCCATATTCCGGAATAGCCTCAACGACGTTCCCGTCTGAGAAAACCGCGATATGATCGATTCCAAGTCCATCCACCCCGTCCGTCACATCCGTGATGTTGTTCCCTTGGCCATTGACCACGAACAACAGGTCCCCATTCCTCAAATCAGTGATTGTAATGCCTTCTGAGCATGCGACAACGCCAAAGGCAAGCGCCAAAAGAAGTGCTTTTTCCAATATCTTATGAAGATAATTCAACATCATTACATTTTTCCGGACACAAAAATAACGAAAACACCCCACACATAAATCATAATCAGATAAATTCAATTGAGTACGACATATTGAAAAAGCTCTTTTGATGATCAAACGTATCGCTAAAGCGGTTCTCCAGAAGCAAGATTAACGGCGAAGGGCGCCTGTGGAAGAATGATTTGCACGCTACGAGCGTGATTAATAGTGAAAAACGCTTGTGGCGGACGTGTAAATCCTCCACGGGCGGTTTTAATGGGGAAACACGCCTGGCGAGAATGGGAAGAGATGATAAGGGAAAGGATACAGAAATGGCCTGAAATCCTACTGGAATCCAGGCCTTGAATTGTTATAAACTATATTCCTGACTATTCAGCGGAATCGTCATCTCCGCCGTACTGGGAGATGTTGTCATCCGGAAGGGTGGTGTCGGCCGGAGCGTCAGCTGAAGATCCTGCAACATCCTCGTTCTCGGCGTCCTCCTCTCCCTCAAGCCATCTCTCAAGAGCCTCGGCATCATCGGTTTTCACCTTGATCTTCACAAGGTTGATGGAATCATCCGTCTCGACGGTAACAGCATAGAAACTGGTGCCGTCAGGTTTTGGATACTTGACAAGGTCAGGGAGATAGTCGCTGAAGCCTCTTGGATATTTCTCATTGAACGCTGCGGCAAGCGCTTCGGACATATTCTCGTAGCTTACCACGTGTCTTTTCTTCTGATCTGGTGCCATACTCATATAAACCAAATAAAGATTGTTTATCGTTTTCGGGTGCAATATTAAGACATTTTTCCGAATTGAGAAGCAATCCGCGAACTATTATCTGAAAAAAAACGATTTCTGCCGTTTCTTCTTCTCCGGATCACGCTCCACAAAGACCGGTTTCATCGTTCGAGGATCGATTCCGGTGTAGTACATCACGGATGAGGTGGTCATCGGAGTCGGTGTGAAATCCTGCACCTGATCCATATATATTCCTTTCAAAGCAGGATTTTTGGACAGGTTCTCCATATCCTTCATCGTGCAGCCTGGGTGCGAAGAGATGAAATATGGAACGATTCCGGTGCGCCGTCCGTTCTGGGCGCAGATCTTGTCGAACTCATAGCGCAATCTCTCAAAGAGCTTGAAAGACGGCTTGGCGATGTACTGGAGCACCTTGTCCTCGGTATGTTCTGGAGCCACCTTCATTCGGCCGGAAGTGTGGTCAAGAATCAAAGTCTTGAGGTAAGGCTTGGATGTCTCGTCCACAAAGCCTTTCTCATCGAGGAACAAATCGTAACGGATCCCGCTGCCGATGTAGGAATGGCGTATTCCCGGCACGGCATCGACCTTCCGGTACAACTCAAGCACCTGTTTGTGAGAGCGGTTCATATTCGGACACGGAGCCGGAAACAGACAAGATTTCCTGCGGCATTTGTCGCAAAGGTCCGGGTTCTTGCCACGCATCATATACATATTGGCCGTAGGGGCCCCGAGATCGGAGATATTCCCCGCAAAGCCTGGCATCTTGGCCAATTTCTTAACCTCAGCGACTATGGACTCCTGCGAACGGGACTGGATGAACTTACCCTGATGCGCGGCGATGGTGCAGAAATTACATCCTCCGAAGCACCCTCGGTGAGTGATGATGGAATCCTTGATCATGTCATAGGCCGGGATCCTCTTCCCCTTGTAGCGCGGATGCGGCAACTTGGTGAAAGGCAGGTCCCAGAACGAATCCATCTCCTCGGTCGTGGACGGTGAATATGGCGGATTGATCTGCACATAACCATTCCCGACAGGCTCGATGATCGTCGCAGGATGCATCATATTGGCGTGAGTCTCAATCAGATGAAAGTTCTCGGCGAACGCTTTTTTGTCCCGTTTGCACTCCTCGAACGAATGAAGCACCAACGGCTCCTTGACCTTCCACTTTCCGCTCATAAGGAAAGCGATCTGCGGGATCCTATGGATTTCATGAATATTCCTCTGCGCCTCAATGGCTCTCGTCAGTTCCAACATCGGCTTCTCCCCCATCCCGTAGCAAAGGTAGTCAGCCTTGCACCACTGCAATATGGACGGAACAAGTTCATCTTTCCAATAGTCATAATGGGTAAGCCGACGGAGCGAAGCCTCGACTCCCCCAATGATGACCGGAACATCGGGATAGAGTTTTTTTAATATGTTCGTATAGACACTGACCGCATAATCCGGCCTCTGTCCGGCCTTGCCTTCCGGCGTGTAGGCGTCGTCGTGACGGAGACGCTTGCCGGCAGTGTAATGGTTCACCATCGAATCCATAGCACCGGCGTTCACTCCGAAATAGAGCCTCGGAGCGCCTAACTTCTTAAAATCCCTGAGGTCATCCCTCCAGTTAGGCTGCGGAACGACAGCGACCCGGTAGCCGAAATGCTGAAGCCAGCGGGCTATGCAGGCCGTGCCGAAAGAAGGGTGGTCCACAAAGGCGTCACCCGTGAAAAGGATGATGTCAATGTAGTCCCACCCTAAGGCTTCAACCTCCTTTTTGGAGGTCGGGAACATATAATCCGTTTCGGACATCGGAAATATTCCTACATTCTTTCAGGCAGTTCGATTCCGAGGATGCCCATCGCCTTGCGAAGGACAGCGGAAAGCGTGTCGATCAGCACCAGACGCATCTTGAGCACATCCTCGTTCTCCTCCTTCAGGATCGGAGTGTCGTGGTAGTACTGGTTGAACTCCTTGGCGAGGTCGTAGGCATAGTTGGCGATGACGGCCGGTGAATATGCCTGCGCGCCTTCGGCTATCTTGGCCGGGAAGGCGTTCAGCAACTTTATGAGTCTGATCTCCTTGGCGCTGAGCTCGACCTTTGGCAGAGGAGAGGCGGCATATTCAATGCCCTTCTCCGCGGCCTTGCGCAGGATGGAGCGGATTCGCGCGTGGGTATATTGGATGAACGGGCCGGTGTTGCCGTTGAAGTCGATGGACTCCTTCGGGTTGAAGAGCATCGTCTTCTTCGGATCCACCTTGATGATGAAGTACTTAAGGGCGCCGAGACCTATCATGTGATAGAGCTTCGCCTTGTCCTCCTCACTCATGTCGGCCAGCTTTCCGGACTCATCAGAGGTCGCGCGGGCCTCCTCGTACATCTTCTGGATAAGGTCATCGGCATCCACAACTGTTCCCTCGCGGGACTTCATCTTGCCCTCCGGCAGCTCAACCATGCCATAGGAAAGATGGAATATGTTGTCGGACCATTCGAATCCCAACTTCTTGAGGATCAGTTTCAACACCTGGAAGTGGTAGTTCTGCTCGTTGCCGACCACATAGACGTGCGAGTCAAGGTGATATTCAGCGAAACGCCTTTCAGCCGTTCCCAGATCCTGGGTGATGTAAACCGACGTTCCGTCAGAACGGATGAGCAGTTTCCTGTCAAGTCCGTCGGCCGTGAGGTCGCACCAGACGGAGCCGTCCGGATCCTTCACGAACACGCCCATATCCAGTCCCTTCTGAACCAACTCCTTACCAAGAAGATAGGTCTGGGACTCGTAGTAAACCTTGTCGAAAGTGATTCCGAGAGCCTTGTAGGACTCGTCGAAGCCCTTGAGCACCCAGCCGTTCATCCTGGCCCAAAGGTCGCGGACCTCCTTGTCGCCGGCCTCCCATTTTTGGAGCATCTCATGGGCTTCCTTGAGGCAAGAGGCTTCCTTCTTGGCGGTCTCCTCGTCCATTCCCCCGGCAATCAACTCCTCGACTTCCTTCTTGTAGATGTCGTTGAAAGCCACGTACATATCCCCGACAAGATGGTCGCCCTTAATCCCCGTGGACTCCGGAGTCGCGCCGTTGCCGACCTTCAGCCATGCAAGCATGGACTTGCAGATGTGCACTCCCCTGTCGTTGACAAGGGTGGTCTTGATCACGTTGTTGCCGCTGGCCTTCAGAAGCCTTGACACCGAGTCACCCAGAAGGTTGTTCCTGATGTGGCCGAGGTGCAGAGGCTTGTTGGTGTTCGGCGACGAGAACTCGACCATGATGTTCTTGCCGGTCGTCGGCAGGTCACCGAAGTCCTTGTCAGCCACGATCTCTCCGAAAAGTTCGTTCCAGAAGAGATTGGAGAACAGAAGGTTAAGGAAACCTTTGACGCAGTTATATTCAGAGATTTCCGGTACGTTCGCCTTCAGCCATTCTCCGATGGCGTTGCCCGTGTTCTCCGGAGTGGAGTGCGACAGACGCAGGAGCGGGAAGACGACGAGCGTGAAGTCTCCGGTGAATTCCTTCCTTGTGACGGAGACCTGAAGCGCCGACGGTTCGATGTCGGCGTTATAGAGTGCCTTGATGGCTTCTGAAGCCTTAGAGGCGATAAAAAGTTCCGGGGTCATTAACCGAGATAGGTTTTAAGAAGTTTGCTTGCGGATGGTTTCTTTAGCTTGCGGATCGCCTTCTCCTTGATCTGGCGGACTCTCTCTCTTGTGAGGTCAAGCCTCTCGCCGATCTCCTCAAGGGTCATCTCCTGACAGCCGATGCCGAAGAACGACTTGATGATCTCGCGCTCACGGGTCGTCAGGATCTGGAGAGACCTTTCGATCTCGGTGCTGAGGGACTCGTTCACAAGGCCTCTGTCGGCCATCGGCGAGTCGTCGTTAGGAATCACATCCAGAAGGCTGTTGTCCTCGCCCTCTACGAACGGGGCGTCCACGGACACATGCCTTCCGGACACCCTGAGGGTGTCGGAGATCTTGTCCTGCGGGATGTCTATCATCTCGGAGAGTTCCTCATTGGAAGGGCTTCTCTCGTTCTTCTGCTCGAACTGTGAGAGGGCCTTGTTGATCTTGTTCAAGGATCCTACCTGGTTGAGCGGAAGCCTGACGATCCTGGACTGCTCGGCGAGAGCCTGAAGGATTGACTGACGGATCCACCACACAGCGTATGAAATGAACTTGAAGCCTCTTGTCTCGTCGAATTTCTCGGCGGCCTTGATCAGGCCGAGGTTACCCTCATTAATCAAATCCGGAAGGCTAAGCCCCTGATTCTGATACTGCTTCGCAACAGAAACCACAAATCTAAGGTTGGCCCTTGTGAGTTTCTCCAAAGCTTTCTGGTCACCCTTGCGGATTCTCTGGGAAAGCTCTACCTCCTCTTCCGGAGACACCAACTCCTCGCGGCCGATCTCCTGGAGGTACTTGTCCAGGGACGCGCTCTCGCGGTTGGTGATTGACTTTGTAATCTTTAATTGCCTCATATCTTGTAATACACAAATTTCCCTGACGGAAGGCGCGGAGCCGTTTCCGTCAGGGAAACACTATCCTATAACCTTCATCAACTACTCTTTACTGAATCCGAAGAAGGCTTTTCTACCGTTGGCTGTGACACCTTCGATATAAACCGCCCTCTTTGCGGACTTGGCGATGTTCAAAACATCCTGAGGTGTGCCGACCGGCTGATCGTTGACATAGGTGATGATCATTCCTTCCGAAGCGCCAGCCTCAAGCATCTTGCCGCTTCCGACAGATGTGACCTCGACACCTTTCTTCAGACCGAACTTCGCAAGAGTCTCCTTGGAAGCCTCCTTAAGAGTCGTGCCGAAGAAAGCGATCTCTCCGTCACCGACCACAGTACCGTTCTCGGTGCTGCTGCCCTGGAATGTGACCTCAAGTTCCTTCTCCTTGCCGTCACGGATGATCTTGACCTTAGCCTTGTCACCAGGATGGAAGGTATTGACCTTGACCTGAACTGCGGAGCCACTCTTCACATCGGTTCCGTCAATGGCCACAATCACATCACCTTCCTTCATTCCGGCCTTGTCAGCGGAGCTGCCTTTCGCAACCTCTCTGATATATACGCCTTCCGGAGAAGAAAGTTTCAATTTTTTCAACATATCATCGACAGAATCATATTTCAGATTCTTGGCAAGACCTTCGCTGAGATCAGACATAGCGATTCCAAGAACGGCTCTCTTCACTGACCCAAAGTCAATCAAGTCTTCTACAACCTTCTTCACAATATTCACCGGCACAGCGAATGAATATCCCGAATATGCTCCCGTCTGTGAAACAATAGCGGTGTTGATGCCGACCAGTTCGCCGGTCTTGTTGACCAACGCTCCACCTGAGTTGCCAGGGTTGACAGCCGCGTCGGTCTGTATGAAGGACTCGATCTGGATTCCGCCATTGTTTCTCTCACGAGGATCGTGCGCCATCGAACGTCCCTTGGCGCTGACAATGCCGGCCGTGATGGTGGACCTGAGCTGGTAGCCAAGAGGACTGCCGACAGCCAAAACCCACTCACCGAGCCTCAACTGGTCGGAATCCCCGAACGGAAGCGTCGGAAGTCCCTGAGCGTCAATCTTTATCAAAGCGACATCCGTAGCCGGGTCAGTACCGATGACCTTGGCGTCATATACCTTGTTGTTATTCAGGGTGACCTGAACCTTCGTCGCATTGGCGACCACGTGGTTGTTGGTCACGATGTAGCCGTCAGGACGGATGATCACTCCAGAGCCGCTTCCCTGCTGCTCTCTTGTCTGAGGGCCTTCATCCCCGAAGAAGAAACGGAAGAACGGATCCGCCATCTGATATTGCTGGGTCACCGTCACCTCCACATAAACAACAGCATCAACCGCAGCCTCCGCGGCGTAAGTCAGATCCGGATAGTCCGACTGTGCCAGATTGACAGTCTTTGTGACCGTTCCGCTCTCTGTACTTGTCACATTGTCTCCATCATTCACGGTGGCCGCCTTGACGACACCGTATGCCGCCAGCACGCTGAACAATACTGACAGCACCACTATTAACAAACCTTTTTTCATTTCTGACATATTAATTAAATTTATCAATATTCAATCACAAGCATCGGATGGTGTTTCCGAAGCCTTAGGCAAAAAATCAAATATGATGCCATAATATTAAGGGAATATTCGTATATTTGCCTTTTACAGAGGCCACCCTCCGGCGGCCGGAAAACAATGAATTAAAAAAACACACGAATATGAAACTCAACGTATCAAGCTCCGAGCTTCTGAAAGGACTGATGGACATCTCCAAGGCAATCCCGGCCAAGTCCGCCCTTCCGATTCTGGAAAACTTCCTGTTTGACCTCAAAGGCAACATCCTTGAGGTCACCGCATCGGATTCGGAGCTCACCCTCAGGACTGAAATCGAAGTGGACACCACCGAAGAGGAAGGCAGGATCGCCGTTCCCGCAAGGCACATCATCGACCTTCTCAAGGAACTTCCTGACCAGCCTGTATCGATCTGCACCGCCAGCGACAGCTCAATCGAGTGCAAGTGGACAAGCGGCAACTCCGTGCTTCCTTTCTTCCCGGCCGAGGACTATCCTGAGATCAAGGGGACGAGCGACGACGCGGAGAAACTTGAATTCCCGGCCGAGAGCCTGATCGAAGGCATAAACAGCACGATCTACGCCACGGCAGATGACGAGATAAGGCCGGCGATGAACGGAATATTCTTTGATTTCGGACCGGAATCCACCACTCTCGTGGCCTCAGACTCGCACAAGCTCATCTGCTACACGGCCAAGGAAGTGAAGACCCCGGAGAAATGCTCGTTCATTCTTCACAAGAAGCCGGCGGCCGTCCTGAAGTCCATCCTCGGGAAAGACGACGGAACTGTTGAGATCGCGTTCGATTCCAGCACCGTCCTCTTCACCTTCGGGAAGACTACCATGGTGTGCAGGCTGATTGTCGGCAAGTACCCTAAGTACCGCGATGTCATCCCACAGAACAACTCCAGCGTGCTGAAGATCGACAGGGCGATGTTCCTGAACACGGTAAGGCGTGTGGCCGTCTGCGCCAACAAGGCTTCCAACCACATCAAGCTGGATCTCAAGCCAGGCCAGATGGAGATCACCGCACAGGATCTCGGTTTCGCCATCGCAGCCTACGAGAAGATCAACTGCGACTACAGCGGTGACGAGCTGACCATCGGATTCAAGTCAACATTCCTCACGGAGATCCTCGCCAACATGAGCTGCGAGACAGTCGTGATGAAGTTCGCCGACGCGCGCAGGGCTGCCCTCATCATTCCTTCAGAAGAGGATGATGAGAGCGGAAAGATCTGCGGAATCCTGATGCCTATCATGGTTTAACCTTCGGAGAATCAAAGCTATGGAACTTTCTCTTGAAAGGCCTCTGCTTTTCTTTGACATTGAGAGCACGGGGCTTAATATTGTCAATGACTGCATTGTCGAACTGAGTTTTGTCAAGGTGTTTCCCGACGGACACCATGATGTGAAGACCTGGAGGGTCTGTCCTTGGGACTACACTCTCCGCAAACAGCATCCGATCAATCCCGAGGCCAGTCAGGTGAACGGGATCAAGGATGAGGATGTCGCAAAGGAGAAGAAATTCATCGAGATTGCGGCCGAAGTCGTGGATTGGCTGAGAGACAGCGATCTGGCAGGGTATAATTCCACAAAGTTCGACCTGCCGATGCTGTCCGAGGAACTTGAGAGGGTACGTGCCTATTGTATGCGCAGGCTTGCGGATCCAAGGAACACTCCTGAGAACAAGGCCAAGGCCCAGGCAACCCTTGAGGCCACGGACATCGACCTGCACTCCAAGCAGATGATCGACGTGCAGACGATCTACCATTACATGGAGCCGCGCAACCTCAAGGCCGCATACCGTTTCTATTGCGGCGGAGAGGATTTCGAGAACGCCCATTCAGCCGAGGCTGACACTATGGCTACATATGAAGTGCTTAAGGGCCAACTGGATATGTACCAGACTCCGACAAAGTACCACGAGCAGGTTCTCAAGAACGATGTCGAGTTCCTGTCCGGAGTCGCCGGCCGTCCACGCACCGTTGACTATGCCGGCAGACTGATTCTCGGCAAGAACGACGAGCCGACCATCAGTTTCGGAAAGCACAAGGGCCACACGGCCAGGGAGGTATATGAGACCGAGCCGGCCTACTTCGCCTGGATCGAGAACGGTGAGTTCACGATGGACACCAAGCGACAGTTCGCACGCCTGAAGGAGCAGTTCGACAAGGAGAAAAAGGAAGCCGCCAAAGCCAGAGAGGCCGAAATGAGCAAGCCACTTGAGGGTGAAGCGTTTGACAGTGCAGTAGCCGGTCTGAAGGACAAATTCTCTGGCAAACTCTTTTAACTGTCGGCGGAATGCGGCATTTCCTGCGGGAAATTGATTTATGAATATAATAGTAAAGACATCATCCGGCCACATCACCGTTCGCCCGGACACAACGTGGGAGAAAGACAACGAGGACTTTTACCCTCCAGAGTTCGTGGACGAGTTGACATATTCCCCCGTCCTTTTCGCCCGCATCCTGAAGCCAGGCCGCAGCGTCGGGAGGAAATTCGCGTCAAGGTACTACGACTCAATCGGTTTCGGAGTCCTCCTCTACCCGGAGAATATGCTTGACGGCACCCCGGAAGGCTACGCCCAGGCCATCTGCCTGGATCATACATCCTTTCTGCCCACGCCGATGTTTTCGCCGCAAAGGCTGGAAGAAGATGGCCGATTCAGCCTCTTCAGAAATGAAGTTGAGCTTTTCACTTTCGACCATCCTTCTTTGGATATGATTGAAGACACTCTCGTGGAAGCCACAAAGCTGCTCTACATCCGCACCGGCGACCTCATCGCCATAGAGTTGTCTGACAGGAAGCCGCTCACTTACCGTACTGACTCCGTGACTCACATCACCGGCTCTTTCGGCCAAGACAAAGTCCTTGATTTTCAGATAATATTCTAAACGACATTTCGTGATGGCCAGGGTTCAGTGAAGTGTCACCACAAACCCTCCGCGCTTCGCGCTCCGTCCCTCCCAGCCTATGGCTGGGTCCCTCCCGCTTATAGCCGCGGGTGGCTAAGGTTTGTGGTGACACTTCACTGAACCACAGTAGCAAAGTTTAGTAGCGACACCTCAATGAACAATGGCAACCAATAATATAGGGCTGGTCGTGATGGCCAGGAGATGCCAAGTACATAATCTCAATAGCCACCGAAAAATCAAAAGTCAAATTTTGGTAACGTGCAAAATTTGACTTTTGCCTTTTTTTCGGTGGCTAACTGATACTTTATCGCTTCGACAAGCCCAGCGACCAGTTTTTCCTTCTGGAAGTCCAGCGTGCAGTCACTCCTTCAGGGAAATCGGCGACCAGTTATTTTATCAGGAAGATCAAGGGCCTACTATGTCATCAAGCGGCGGAAGCCTTTGGCGATGCGGTCAAGGCCTTGCTGGAGACGGGCACGAGGGCAGGCGATGTTGATGCGCATAAAGCCATCAAGGCCGTACATCACGCCGGAGTTGATCCAGACCTTCTCATTGAGCAAGAGGCTGTTCTCTATGTCGTTAGCGGACATATTCAAAGCGCTGACATCCACCCACACAAGGTAGGTTCCTTCCAGTTTGCTGACAGGGAACTCCGGAAGGTTCTCCTCAAAGAACGACAGCAACGTGCGGTAATTCCCGTAAAGATATTCATTAAGCTCCTTGAGCCACGGCTCACCCTCGTTGTAGGCGGCCTGAAGCGCAAGCACACCGAAAGGATTCACTTCACACAACTCGTTGATATTGATTACCCTGTCGATGATTTTCTTCCAGTCAGGATTGTTGGTGATGATGTTGGATATTCCCAAACCGGCGATGTTGAACGACTTGCTTGGAGAGTTCATCGTGACGGTATTGTCCTGGGCTACCTGTGAGATGGAAGCCATCGGAGTGAAGTGATAGCCAGGCATTTCCAGTTCGCAATGGATCTCGTCGCTTATGACGATCACACCGTTTCTGCGGCAGATGTCGGCTACCCTCTCAAGGTCCTCACGAGGCCAGACACGTCCGCAAGGGTTGTGAGGATTGCAGAACAGCAGCACCTTGGCCATCGGGTCGGCGGCACGTCTCTCAAGATCCTCGAAATCAATGTACCAAGTGGCCTGATCACCTTCCGTGTCGTAGATCAGTTTGTTGATTGAGAGTTCACAAAGATTGTTCTTCGCGGTGGAGAAGAAACAGTTGTACGCCGGACTCTGGATGATCATCTTCGGCAATTCACCGTGAGGGCCACGTCCACGGTTCGGCTTCTCGACCACCTCGCCGTCCACAATCTCGTACTGCGTCAAAGCCTTGACAACCACCGACATCGCCGGAACCACCCCTGCAATGTAGAGGTACCAATCCTTCTCCGTGTGCCACCCTCTGCGGCGCTCCCACCAGTTGACGGCAGCCTCGTAGTAGGAATCCGGCACGTGGGTGTAGCCGAAAATCTCTTGATCCACACGATCTTTCAGCACGTTCACGATCTCCGGAGCCACCTTGAAGTCCATATCCGCCACCCAAAGCGGAATCACATCCTCCGAAATCGGCCCGACCGGACTCTCCGCATCCCATTTGACGCAGTTCGTGCCGCGCCTTATCGTCATCTCGTCAAAGTTATATTTTCCCATAATATTACAAATTTTCAAATTTCATTTCCTGCCCTCACGATCATCTTGTCAGAAAAGCCAAGTCGGCATATTCATAAAATCCGGCATTATCTTGACATCAACAAGTGATTTCCACCGAACAGACTTCGAAGATAGCAAAAAACAATTAAATTTGCGATGATATGAAATTCTACGAATATATTTTTCTGGCCACCGCTCTTGCCGTAAGCGCCTGCGGATGCGTGCGAAATGTCAGCGGAGACTTGCCGCAGGACGTTATCGAACCGCAATTTATGAATATAATCCCGGAAGCTGATGGGGGATATTCATTGGTATCGATCTCGCCGTTTGATGGAAGTCAGGACACAACAGTCATCAGCCAACCGCTTAGCAGATTGATTGTTATGAGCACTTCCCACATCGGATTTCTGGATGCCCTCGGGGCGGATTCGGTGATTGTCGGTGTGTCAGGCGGAGAATATGTCTGTGACTCTTCTGTGACTGTTGGTCTAAAGAACGGAAGCATAGAAGACATCGGTTATGACGCAAGCCCTGACTACGAGAAGATAATGGCTCTGAAGCCGGACCTTCTCCTGACATATTCAGTCTCCCCTGTCAAATCGCAATTCCTGTCAAAACTTGAATCGTTGGGAATCAAGACTTTCATCGTCAACGAGCACCTTGAGCGCCATCCTCTGGCCAGAGCCGCCTACATACGTCTTTTCGGAGCGTTGACTGGGAATATGGCCGCGGCGGACTCGGTGCTTAAGGTCGTTTCGGATAACTACATTAGCCTGCGTGATTCAGTCCAAGGCAGATTAAGTGCAAACGATGCCTATGCGTCTGACAAAAGTAGATTGAATATCGGTGACGCTGAACAGGGTTCCGGTGGAACAGAACGGAATACCACAAAACCCAGAAAGATTCTGGTCAACATCCCATACAAGGACCAATGGTTCATTCCCGGCCAGGAAAGTTATCTCACCACTCTGTTCAAGGATGCCGGCGGCGAGATTCTCGGAGCCAAGCCAGGAAGTTCAGTATCGGGCCAGATTTCGGTCGAGACGGCATATTCATTGTCAAAGGAAGCGGATCTTTGGATGAATGTCGGTTGGTGCCAGACGCTGGAGCAACTTCTTTCTGTCAACCCGCTGTTCGAGGACTTTCTCAGGAATATTCAGAGAAACGCCTCTGCCAGAAGATATTCCGGTGCCAAAGGAAACGCCACGAACTCCAGTGACACCTCCGCAAGCGTGGTCTGGAACGACAACAACCGCCTCAACGCCAAGGGCGGCAACGATTTTTGGGAAAGCGGTGTGGTCCGCCCCGACCTCCTCCTCCGTGACCTCGTCGGGATATTCCGCGGCGAAGATAACCGTACTCCTATCTATTACAAATCAATCAAGTAGCGAACATCCTTCTTGGTTACCACCTTTACAAAACGCCTATGACTCATTAACATAGAACTCGACTAATAGTTCTATGTGTCACCTCTTAAAATAAAATTTGGCAATTACTCCATCAATGACTTATTATATTCTGTCATACAGAACTTGGTTATACACTTGCAAAGCACTTCTTTTAAGGCCTTTGTGGCAATAGTAAGTCATTACCTCAAGGGTGAAGATTCTATAGTAGTAATGTTGATAAAGCGCATTAAAGATAATTATTTGATAAACATGCAGATAAGTATAATATAATATTAAAAGGTAATTATATACGAGTTGACTACACTGCCACATCGCGTCGGCGCACATTGGAGTCCACACTATGATCTGTAAACAAGTAGTTATCAGGCGGGTGCCACTTCATCTGTGCGGCATTTTTCACATCTGGAGCGTCAAAACATTGTCCGTTGGTTAGATGGGTTTTCAAGTGTGATAGGTTCTGGTTTCTCCAACATTGGAACTTGATCGCATTTGCCCTCCTTCCCCGTCAGTCGTGAAATCCAGCGCTTGGCGTCTCCGGCATAATGTAAGGTATGGCTGACTATTGCGGTCTCATGCCAACATTCAAATCAGGACTGACGGCCGGCATCGTTATCTGTCAACGACACGCGACATCCGACGACCTTCCGAACATAGTCACCTTTTCAAAGGACGTATGTATCGCCATTTTGCAAAACAGCGGCATACGATCATTCTTCTACACCATTGTGAGGCACGGTCGTATGCCACCTATGGATGCAAAAAACATAGGCGGCATATCCACAGGCCTCTCTTAGCACTCAGGGTTGGTTTGCGTGCCGCCATATTCACAAAATGCGGGTGACACCAGCGCGCATGTAACTGCTCGGCGACTGCTTACATTCCACATTAGTCAACTGCTATATAGTTACCTTTAAAATTAGATACACCTGCGAAATTTAAATATGCTAATCATAGTATGTTGACGATTAATGCTATTAACTGTAGATTTGTTATTAGATATTAATGCGAATTATGGATAAAAATCCTACACTAGTAAAATTCGGAAAGAATGTAAAAGTGCAAAGAATGATTTTGCGACTTTCGCAAGAACAGTTGGCCGAGAAAGCCGGAGTTCATCGTACATACATCGGAATGATAGAAAGGGCCGAGAAGAATATCACTTTATGCAATATGGATATAATTGCAAAAGCATTAAATGTTGAGATTAAAGATTTGCTGAATTTTTAATACAATATACTCGACTATTTCCACAAACAATAATACTATGAACATGAAAGAGAGTAAAGACAAAATTTTTGATCTTAGTGCGAATGCAAAAGATGTAGAAAAGGCTTTGAAGTTAGCCGAAGAACTGCAAGAGATAGGTGCAAAACATGGCTTTAATGTTTTCCAACCTGGAGCAATGAAGGAGCTAAAGATGGCTTCAATTCTTAAGCACAATTGGATACTGAGCAAAAAAAATGCAGATGCATGCAGCAACCAAGATGAAAACATTGTTTATGAATATCTTAGTGGTACAGAAAATGGTGCAGGACAAATAGATAGGGTATTCAAGGACTCAAAATATCAGCACGAAAAATACCATCAGTCAATGGAAAGGATAGAAAGAAACGAAGCCTTCTATCTTGCGTATACAAATAAAGACACCTCGCGGCCTCTAGACATTTTGAGGATATACAAGTTAACTCCAGAGGCTATTCGCAAAGAAGCTGACAGACAATTGGAGTTGTCAACAAATAACATATCCCATATATCGTTCAATGAGGCTTTTGCTAAAAAACACGGGACTCTGGTCTGGGAGAAAAAACTGTTAAAATAAAGATAATTGTCTATCGTCTTTAATTGAAATATTATCCATATCATAATCATATTCACCCATCAATCTTGATTTTGATAGATGGATATATTCTTTATTTACTTCAAAGCCTATGAAACGACGACTAAGTTTTTCACATACAACTGCTGTTGTCCCAACTCCAGAAAATGGATCAAGTACTAAGTCTCCCTTATTGGAACTTGCCAACACCAACCTTTCAATAAGTTTTACTGGCTTTTGAATAGTATTAAGCAATTCCCGTCCTACTAATTCTTTAGATTTATATGTCAATTGTTTAATGTCCCCCCAAACATCTCCAGGATTCTTTCCCTTATCATTAAATTTAGTTTTGCCGTATGTTCCATTCATAACGGATGGCACTTTCTCGCACCTTTTACGATGTTCAAGTTCAACTAACTGCTCAACACGGATATCATCAAGGTTAAACGTCGAAGCTTTACCCTTACTGAAATATGCGATTATATCATAATTATTAGTATAATTGAATTTTCCCTGTGCTAAACGGCTTGGCTGGTACCAAACAATCCTCCGATTCAATTTTAGGTACTTTGTATAATCAATAAAATCGATACAATTATCTTTCCCGAATAAATATAAAGAACCTCCAGGCTTTAACACACGTGAAAATAACTTTAATAGATTCAGGTTAAATTCCTGAATATTGGTGATTTTATCCCAATCAAAAGAAGTTACACCATATGGTCCATCACATATAATGAGATCAATTGAATCTTCATCGACCTCATTTATAAGATCGAACATATTACCCCAATGTATTCCTAAATTCATAATATAATTACGAGTGTCTAGCTAAATAAAATTAATACAAATTTAACAAAAATGCTTTACAATAATCATAAATAGAGGATGAATCACCAGAATCACCGTTCTAACACAAACATCTGTGAGGCGTGGGTGCGGGGAAGGGTCTGGAGGTTGGTGATGTCCTTTGCGGTGAGGTGACCGTCAACACTAATTGACCTGAGTGCTTCGGCGGCGGAGTCGAAGGCGAGGGACGGGGTGTTGTTGTTCTCGCTTAGATGGCAGAGGAATATGTTCTTGAGCCCGGGATGCCAAAAGCGGCGGATGGCCGATGCGCACTCGTCGTTGCTCAGGTGACCGTTGCCTTGACAGATACGCATCTTAAGCTCGTGGGCGTATGGGCCGCCGATTAGCATTCCCGAATCGTAGTTCGACTCGAAGACCACCGCGTCAGCCTTCCGGGCATATTCAATGGCCTCGTCAGTCACCCTGCCGGCATCGGTCATCAGGAAGAACCTTACCCCCGACCACTCGATGAAATAGCCTACTGTCTGGGTCGCGTCGTGCGGAACCACAAAATGGCTGACCAACGGAAGTTCCTCATCGGGGACATCTCCGCACAGTCTAATTCTGACAGGTCCTTCATCCGGAAGGACGCAACGGTAATCCAAGATGTAATCCTTTGTGAAAGTGTGGTGCGATAGAGCCTCGTGGAGCACAGCCGTGGCGTACACAGGTTTCTTGAGATGCTTGCAGTACGATCCCAGATGCCGGATGTGATCCAGATGGTCGTGCGTGACCAGCACGGCCTGGAAGGAATCGACATCAAAGCCATTCTCTGTCAGAGTCTTCTTCAAACGCCTCTGGCTCACTCCCGCATCGATGAGAAGCCCGGATCTGCCGTCGGAAAGGAAATAGCAATTGCCGCAGCTGCCGCTGGAAAGACTAAGAAACCTCAGCATCACTTCTTCTCCTCCTCGCAATATTTCGAGATAACGCTGTAGGCGTCCCCGACACCGAGTTCACCGGCCCTCGAAAGGTCAATGCAACCTTTTTCCTTGTCTTTCAAGTAGATGAGCACAAGACCTCGGTTATAGTACGCATCTCCCATATAAGGATAGACATTGATGGCTTTCGTGTAACTGTCAACCGACTCCACGAACTTCGAGGACAAACAGTAAAGATTGCCGAGGTTGAAATAGACGTATGGGATTCCCGGAAGGATCCTATCCGCCGCCTGCATATCCTCGATGGCCTCCGAATAGTCATACGATCGGCTCACCTGATCACGCACACGGGCTCTGGTGGTTCCCTTGTCATCCATAGTCAAGGTCTGGACATTATTCTCAATTGATGAGATGAAATCAATCATCTCGGCGCGGAGCACTCCCCTGTTCAAGTAATAGAAAGCCTTATAGTACTCTGAATATTTCCCCTTGCTCTCGGAATTCACCGCGGCGTCAAACTGGTTCAAGGCTGAAGTGAACTGCTTTGACTGCACGTCGTAGAGACCTCTGATGAAAGCCCTGTCAGCGTCCGTAAGGGATTTAGGATCTCCTGCGGCCAGATAGGAGTCCCCATAGATCGAAGCGTCGATTCCGTGGGCGAACTCAGGCTTGACAAGGGAGTCGGAGTTGGACACTGTCATCACGATCGGAGAGTCCGAGATGAACTTGTCGATCAGAGGGTTCTCGTAGCGATGCCTCAAAGCGAAGTTCTGATTGTCACGCTGAGTCGCAAGACTGAACTTGTAGAGCGATTTCAGACGTATGTTGATGTCCCGGTTCTGAAGAAGCTCGTTGTCGAAATCCTTCTTGGCGAAATCCGCGTCCAACGCGATCAGGGAACTATATTTTTTGGTCGTGTCGGCGAACGATCCCTCATCCGTGGCGTTCTTCGCGCGGTATTCCTGCACTTTCTTCTGGGCAGTGTCGTAGTCCTGCTTCGAGGATTTTGTACGGCCGAGCATATTCTTCACATACGAGCGGTTCAGATAGGCCTTGGCGAAGTCAGGGTACAGTTCGATGGCCTTGTCGTAGTCGTCAAGGGCATCCATCCAGCGCCCCATCTGGACAAAGTACGAGGCACGGTTATAGTATGCGAGCACGTTCTCCGGATTGATGTTGATGACGTGGTCCATATCGGCAAGCGCGTCCTCCATATTCCCGACCTGAGCGTTGATAAGGCTTCGGTTGTAGAGAGTCAGCGCATTGCCTGGCTCGTCCCTCAACACCCTGTTCAAGTCGTTCATCGCAGCATTGTAGTTGTTCTGGTCATAGTACATCAACGCCCGGTTGAAATAGGCGAAAGTGTTGGTTGTGTCAAGACCGATCGCCTTGTCCATATCTGCGATGGCATCCTTGTAATCATTCCTTAACGCATAGACGCGACCGCGCCTGATGTACCCTTCCGGATCGAAACGGTCCAGTTTTATGGCACGGTTGTAGTCCTCAAGAGCCTTGGTCGTGTCTCCAAGAAAAAGATAGGACGCCCCCCTGTTCAGATAAGCGGACGGGTCTTTGGGCTCCTTCCTGATGTAGCGGTCAAAATCCGACACAGCATTATCAAACTGCTGGGCAAGGAAATATGTCACTCCCCTACTGAAATACAAGCCGTTGAGTCCCGGGCGCAGTTCCATCGCGCGGCCAAGATCCTTCAGCGCCTCATCGTACTTTCCGAAACGGCTGAGGGTTATGGCCCTGAAATGGTAGCCGTTGGTGAATACGGGATTCAGGCGCACGGATGTGTTGAAATCGGCCTGGGCGCCACGAAGATCCCCAAGGTTGTACTTTGCGATTCCTCTATAGAAGAATGTCCAGCAATCGGTCGAATCCAGACGGGCAAGCACATTGAAATGACTGATGGCCTCCGAGTACTTTCCGTCCGAGAGAGCCGCGCGGCCTCTGAAATTAAACACATCCTTGTCGTACTGCGCGTTGGAGACCAAAGCGAGGCACAACAGGAAAAACAGAGACAGCACAGATCTTTTCATATAAATATTTTTTACTTTAATACTTAAATTACCTATTTTTGTCGTTTGCAAAGATAAACATTTATCGTGCCTTGAAGACGCTTTTAAGTAAATTTTTCATATTCGCTCTCCTCACGGTGTCCGCTGGGGAGGCTTTGGCGCAACAGACGACCACCAAAATGGTACCGTCCGGACGCAACGCCGAGAAGATCATATCTGCCGAGAATCTGCAAAGACAGGTCGAATATCTCTCCGACACGACCTTCAAAGGACGCTCCACAGGAAGCAAAGGTGCGGCGGAAGCGGCTCTTTGGATCTCGCGGAGGTTCGAGAAGGCCGGACTTATGCCGTTTGACGGCAGTTGGAGCCGATCCTTTCCGGTCGGAGATGTGGTTGGACGCAACATCCTTGGTTTTCTTCCCGGGAAAAGGGAGGGTGCCAAAGAATGGTACACGATCGTGACGGCCAACTATGACAGCCACGGGATCATAGACGGCAACATCTATCCCGGAGCGGACAGCAACGCCTCCGGGGTCGTGGCGATGCTTAGCATAGCGGATATGTTCAACAAGATGAAGGGCTACGGCAGATCATACGGGAAGAACATAATATTCGTCGGCCTTGACGCGAGGGAGAAGAATTCCGCCGGTGCAGAGGCATTGTGGAACGACATCTCCAACGGGAACCTCAAGGATCCGGTAAGCGGCGAGACCATCACCAAAGACAAGATCAACGCCATAGTGGTCCTGGACATTCTCGGCAGTTCGCTGGAGCCTCTCAATAAAGACAGGAAAGACTATCTGATAATGTTGAGCGGGGGCCAGTACACCTTCGAATTCACGAGGGCGAACGAGGGCAAGGACCTTGGACTGGACATCTCCACAAGCTATTACGGCAGCAAGAATTTCACCGAGATGTTCCACGGCAGGGTCGGCGACCAGAAGGTGTTCACCGGAAACGGGGCGACCTGCGTCGTGTTCACCTCAGGCATCACGATGAGGACCAACAAGGTCACAGACACAGCCGATTCCCTCGACTACGAAGTTTTACGCAAAAGAATATTCCTAATCTTCCACTGGTTGGAAAAAATACTCTGACAATGAAAGAATTCTGGTCAATGATAAAGCGCTACGTCGCTCCTTTCAAGAAATATCTCGCCGGCTCGATAATTCTGAATATCCTGTCGGCGGTGTTCAACATCTTCTCGTTCGCGATCATCGTGCCGATCCTGCGCATCTTGTTCAAGATCAACGAGACGGTATATTCGTTCACCCCGTGGGATGAGGTCTGGAATATGCCGTTCAAGGATCTCGGGGACGCGTTTATGGCGAACGTCTATTGGATGCTTGAGCAGCAGATCACCGCGCTCGGAGCGTCAACCGTGCTGCTGTTCCTGTGCATATTTTTGGTCGTGATGACCGCGCTGAAGACAGCCTGTTACTTCGGATCTTCCGCCGTGATGGTCCCGATCAGGACCGGTGTTGTGAAAAACATCAGGATGGACATCTACAACAAGATCCTCGCCCTTCCGCTCGGCTTCTTCTCGGAGGAGAAGAAAGGAGACATCATCGCCAGGATGAGCGGTGACGTGCAGGAGGTCGAGAACTCAATCACGGGGTCGATCGAGATGCTGATCAAGAACCCTATCCTCATCATATTCTACTTCGCGGCTTTGCTTGTGATCAGCTGGCAGATGACGGCGTTCACGATCCTGTTCGCCCCTGTGATGATGTGGGTGATGGGAGTCGTGGGAAAGAACCTGAAGAGGAAATCGCTTGAGGTCCAGCAGCTTTGGAGCGATGTGATGGCGCAGGTGGAGGAGACTCTCGGAGGTCTTCGCATCATCAAGGCGTTCATCGCCGAGAAGAAGATGTCCGACAGGTTCGACAACGTCACCGAGGCGATGAGGAGAAAGAACAACCGGGTGACCATCCGCCAGTCCCTCGCCCACCCTATGAGCGAGTTCCTCGGCACCGTGCTTATTATGATCGTGCTGTGGTTCGGAGGAGCGTTGATCCTCGGAGGAAAATCGACAATCGACGCGCCTATATTCATTTATTATATGGTGATCCTCTACAGCATCATCAACCCTATCAAGGATTTCGCGAAGGCTGGGTACGCCATCCCTAAGGGTATGGCCTCGATGGAGAGGATCAACAAGATTCTGGACGCGGAGAACGACATCATCGAGCCGAAGGAGCCGAAAGCCTTGGACGGATTCAACGGGAAACTTTCGTTCGAGCACGTTAACTTCCGCTATCCGGACGGGCACAGGATGATTCTGGATGATGTGAGTCTGGATATTCCTAAAGGCAAGACAATAGCGATCGTGGGTGCCTCCGGTGCGGGAAAATCCACCTTGGTGGACCTCATTCCGAGATTCTATGACCCGACCGGCGGAGCCATCACGATTGACGGGACGGACATCAGGGACATCAGGATCGCGGATCTTAGAAGCCTCATCGGTAACGTCAATCAGGAATCGATTCTGTTCAACGACACGATTTTCAACAACATAGCCTTCGGTGTCGAGAACGCCACGATGGAAAGTGTGATCGAGGCGGCGAAGATCGCCAACGCCCACGACTTCATTATGGAGAAGGAAGGCGGCTACGATTTCAACATCGGAGACCGCGGCATCAAACTGTCCGGCGGCCAGAGGCAGAGAATCAGCATCGCAAGGGCAATCCTCAAGAACCCGCCTATCCTGATCCTGGACGAGGCAACTGCATCGCTTGACACTGAGTCTGAGAAGATTGTGCAGGAGGCTCTTGACAGACTGATGTCAACCAGAACCACGATCGCCATCGCCCATAGGCTCTCGACCATCCGCAACGCCGACGAGATCATCGTGATGGACGAGGGCCGGATAGTGGAGCGCGGCAGGCACGAGGAACTGCTTGCCCAGGAAGGCTACTACAAGAAACTCAACGACATGCAGGCGCTTTAGCCTTCATGAATATATTCACGGAAGAAGATGAAAAACGTCGCCAGACAAATCAGGGTCCCGTTCATCGAGGGACTCGAAAGAATGAATATGCAGGAACTGGATCTTGCGATGGAGAAAGGTGCGTCAAAGTTCGCCGTCTGCGAGCAGAACTGGCCCAAGGACGCCCCGTACGCTCCGGATTGCAACGGTTCCATAGCCCGCACAAAGACCCATCTTGCGGTTATGTTCCACGTGAGGGGGCTTGACCTCAGGGCAACCGCGATGGAGGACAACGGGAACAGTTGGGAGGACAGCTGCTGCGAGTTCTTCGTCACGGATCCGTACGACGGGACATACTACAATTTCGAGATGACCTGCATTGGCTCGCTGCTTGCGTCCAAGAGGACGAGCAGGATCAACAAGTCACTCATCCGGCCGGAACTCTTAGCCAGTGTCATCAGGCATAGTTCTTTGGAACATAAAGCAGTCACTATCAACGACAGGATATTCAGCTGGACCGTGGCTATGCTGATTCCGTTCGAGTTGATAGGGATCGACAGGGACAACCTTCCGGTCAGCCTGCGGGGGAATTTCTACAAATGCGGAGACCTTACCGCTCATCCGCACTTCCTCAGCTGGAACCAGATCAAGACCCCGAAACCCGACTTTCACAGACCCGAATTCTTCGGAGAACTGATTCTGAAATAAATCTATGAATATGAGAAAACAACGGATTCTGGCCATACTGCTGTTCATCCTGTACCTCTGCGCCGTGGCATACTGCTGCTTCGGTCATTTCAATGATTTGCCGCAGATCGGACAGGACAGCCTGTGGGGAATCCCGATGGACAAGGTTGTCCATTTCATAATGTTCTTCCCGTTCCCGATCCTTTGCTATGCGGCTTTCCGTCCTAAGAGTGACAATGGATGGAGGATTGCCGCTGCCGTGGCCATCATTCTCGCCATCGGTTGCGCAGTGGCGGCCGGAACGGAGATCGGACAGTCATTCACAACCTACAGAAGCGGAGATCCGATGGATTTTCTGGCGGATTTCACCGCACTCGCCAGCGCGGCTGTGCTCACATTGCTGGCTGAATTGCTGATATTCAAGAACAAACGCTGATATGATCAAAAGACTAATAACCATATTCGCTGTCGCAGGAGCATTTTCCACAGGTCTCGCGGCGCAGTCCGTAAAGGAATTCAAGGATGCGGTTGACTCACTCCAGGCCCTTGTTGTCGAAAGGACAGGCGTGTCATCGCAGGTCAAGGCCAACAAGGTGGTCAGGCGAGGCTATAAGCTTGACTTCTATTTCACACCGGCTATGGGAGATTTCCCTTGGCGGCCAAAGGACGTGGAGTGGCTTAGGAATACGCTCTCGGATCTGATGCCGGAATCCTGTTCAAAGTATGGTATCGGGAATCTGTTCGTGGGCAAGAACAGGTTGGAATCCTACGCTATGCCGCAGGTCAGCGACAACGGGAAAGCCATCGACAACAAATTCAGGACAAAGGATTTACGCAACGTCCATCCGTTTGTGACAAATGTCGGAGAGCCCGACTTTGAGAAGGGGCTCGCCGGACGTAACATAGCACTCTGGCAAAGCCACGGACGCTATTTCGAGGAGAAGACAGACCGATGGGAATGGCAGCGCGCGCCGATGTTCCAGACAGTCGAGGATATGTACACCCAAAGCTATGTGCTTCCGTTCCTGATTCCGATGCTGGAGAATGCCGGGGCCTACGTGATGACTCCACGTGAAAGGGATCCGCAGACCAACGAGGTCATCGCGGACAACGACCCGGCCTTCGAGGAAGGACGTGGAGAGGAAGTCAGAATCGAGGGAAGATATTCAGAGACAGGAACTTGGTCAGACGCGGGAGTGGGATTCGCGGATGCCAGGGCGACATATTCATTGCTGGAGAATCCGTTTCAGATGGGGACAGCCCGCCAGGCGGAATGCCGTGAGAACCATAGGGACAAAGCGGCCGAGGCACGCTGGACCCCTGAGATTCCGGAACGCGGGGAATATTCAGTCTATATTTCCTATAAGAGTCTGCCGCACAGCACTCCTTGCGCCCATTACACAGTCAGGCATCTGGGCGGCGAGAGTGAGTTCATCGTCAACCAGAAGATGGGCGGCGGCACCTGGATCTACATTGGCACATTCGAGTTCGACAAAGGTTCAGAAGGTTGCGTGATCCTTGACAACTGCGTCCCGAAAGGCTACAACGTCACCCGCAACGCTGTGATCACAGCGGACGCAGTGCGTTTCGGCGGCGGAATGGGCAAGATCGCAAGAGGCCTCAAAGACCAGCCGGTCAATGAATATACCACCTCAGGGATGCCGTCCTTCACGGAAGGAGCACTCTACTGGATGCAATGGGCCGGGGCCGATTCCACAATCCTGAGCAAATACGACAATGACTACACGTCCGACTACGGCAACCGTGGCGCGTGGGTCGGCTGGATGTCCGGTGGTTCAAGGACAAATCCAAAGGCCGAAGGACTGAATATTCCGATAGACCTTTCGTTCGCGTTCCACACGGACGCCGGTACGACTCCGAATGACTCGATCATCGGCACGCTGTCCATATACACCTTGCTGTGCGACGGCAGCGACAAGTTCGCCAACGGAGAGGACAGGCTTCAGCAGAGGATGTACGCTGACTTTGTCCAGACAGAGATCGTGAACGACATCCGCAAGGAATTCAATCCGGAATGGAGCAGAAGGGGCTTGTGGGACCGATCCTACAGCGAATCCCGCACGGCGACAGTTCCTGCGATGCTGCTCGAATTACTGTCTCACCAGAATTTCGCGGATATGAAATTCGGACTTGATCCGTCTTTCCGCTTCACTGTCAGCCGCGCGGTCTATAAAGGAATGCTTAAATACCTGAGCGCCCGCTATGGTTGCGAATATGCAGTGCAGCCGCTTCCGGTCAACTCTTTCGCTACTTCATTCACTGGTTCCAAATCCGTGAGGCTCAGCTGGAAAGCCACCGTGGACTCGCTTGAGGCAACCGCCGTCCCTACCGGATATATTCTTCAGACAAGGATTGACGACGGGGCCTTTGACAACGGCCGTGTGCTGGATGGATGCAAAGTCTCAGGAAACGAGATCTCAACCGAGGTCTCCATCGTCCCTGGGCACATCTACAGCTATCGTGTGACCGCATTCAACAAGGGTGGGAAAAGCTTCCCTTCCGAGACCCTCAGCGTCGGCATCCCGGAATCAGGCAACGGCAAAAACGTCCTGGTTGTCAACAACTTCACCAGAGTCTCCGCTCCGGCGTGGTTCGACTCCAATGAATATGCCGGATTCGACGCGAGCCTCGATGCCGGTGTCCCATACGTAAAAGAAATCAATTTCATCGGCCCTCAGTACCAGTTCCGCCGCGAGCTGCCTTGGCTGGACGATGACAATCCTGGATTCGGAGCGGCCTGGACCGACGAGGCCGGAAAGGTCTTCGCCGGGAACACGTTCGACTACTGCGGAATCCACGGCAAGGCTCTCATGGCGGCCGGATATGCTTTCCACTCTTCGAGTGTGGCGGCGTTCTCAGCCGACAGGACCTTGGCTAAAAACGATGTGGCCTTGGATCTCATCTGCGGAAAACAGATCACTACCGTTGTCGGCACTGGCAAGGTGCCGGACAGGTTCCAGGTGTTCCCTACTGGCCTACAACAAGCCATCAGACGCTACACTGAGGATGGCGGGAACGTGCTCGTCTCCGGAGCGAACATCGGCACGGATGTCTGGGACGGGATCTACCCAGTGCACAAGGACAGCTTATACACGTCTTCAACAAAGGAATTTGTGGAGAAGACGCTTGGCTACAGATGGATGACAAACTACGCCAGCCGCAACGCCACTGTCAAGGTTAAGAAGAACGGCCCAATCAGTTTGAGCGTGCCGGAATTCCAATTCCACAAGGAGCGCAACCCGTTCATCTACTGCGTGGAGACCCCTGACGGAATCGTGCCATCATCTGCTAAGTCGAAATCATTCCTTCGCTACTCAGACACGAACATCTCGGCCGGAACCTGCTTTGAGGGGAATGGTTACAGGACCGTCTGCATCGGCTTCCCTATCGAGGTCATCAGCGGGGAGGCCGCTATTAAACCACTGATTAAGGACATAATGAAATTTCTTGACAAATAACCAGTTATGACTACAAGAGAATCCGAACTCATCGAACTCCTGCACAAGGAAGTCAAGCCAGCCTTGGGCTGCACCGAACCGATCGCCGTCGCGCTGGCCGCCGCCAAAGCCACGGAAACCTTGAAAACAGAAGTCCCCGTACTCTCTGAATATGAAGTTGACGTGGAGGTCAGCGGAAATATTCTCAAGAACGGAATGGGAGTCGGAATCCCCGGGACCGGGATGGTCGGGCTTTACATCGCCTCCGCCCTCGGAGCGGTCTGCGGGAAAAGCGAGTATGGTCTTGAGGTGCTTAAGGACCTGACCGACAAGGATGTGGATACAGCGAAAGGATTGGTGGACGCAGGCAAGGTACGGATCAAGGTCGCTGAGAGTCCAAAGATCCTTTACGTCAAGGTCACGGTTAGTTCAGCCGGCCACAAGTCCTGGACTGTCATTGAGGACGACCACGACAGGATTGTCGAGACAGGACTCGACTCCTCTGTCTCCGATTTCAGGAAAGGCGGGGACGGGGAGACAACACCGGTGAAATGCACGCTGGACTACAACCTGACTGTCAAGGAAATATATTCATTCGCCCAAAGCGCAACATTCGAGGACATCAAGTTCATTCTTGCGGACAGAGACTTGAACCTTGCGCTCGCGCGGGAAGGTTTGAGCGGAGACTATGGTCTCAACGTCGGCAAGGCCATCAGGGAGAACCAACAGGAGGTTTTCGGGGATGATTTCATCAGCTTTGCGATGGGGATGACCGCCGCGGCCTCGGATGCCAGAATGGCAGGATGCAAGCTTCCGGCGATGAGCAATTCCGGCAGCGGCAACCAAGGGATCACGGTGAGTATGCCCGTGATCGCTTACGCCTTGAAATACGACGTAGATGACGAGCGGCTGGCCAGGGCGCTCATCCTCAGCAATTTGGTCGCCATTCACATTAAAGGATATCTTGGAAAGTTGTCAGCCCTGTGCGGCTGCGTGATTGCTTCGACCGGATCAGCCTGCGGAATCGTGTTCCTCCGCGGAGGAAGCTACGACCAAGTCTGCTCGGCGATCAAGAATATGATCGGCAACATCACCGGTATGGTCTGTGACGGTGCCAAGGTCGGATGTGCGATGAAAGTGGCCTCCGGAGTGGCCTGCGCCGTCCAGTCCTGTGTCTTGGCCCTGAGGGGGACCTGCATCAAGGAGACCGACGGCATCATCGACAAAGACATCGAGAAGACAATCCGGAATCTCGGCCGTATCGGCTCCGCCGGTATGCAGTCCACCGATCACCTCATCCAGCAGATAATGCTCTGCAAAGAGTAGTTTAAGTCCAAATCAAGCAGCGGGGCTACGTATAACATAATCCCGCCGCCCGAAAACCTTGCATCAATCTTCAGAAAATATTTTCCTAATATTCACTCACAGATCGGCTTGTCCGGTAAAAGCTCTACATACCGGACAAGTTGCCCGAATCGTGCACTTCGTCCGGCAAAACCACTATTCCACCGGATGAGCTGAACGAATATTGAAATGTGAATATTAGAAACTATCCTTTTTCATTTCCTGCTCTCTTAATTTAAGGGAACTATATAGGAGTTGACTAACTTAATCTTATAGGAACGTTGTCCCGGGTGTGGTGTTCCGGACTTCCAGGTGTGTAAAACCCTACGCACCTGAAATGACATTCGTTTGACAGTCAGCGAGTTTGTGTCCCAGGTGCGGAGATGTTCACGCACTTAGAAGTTGTCGTCCCTGGTACAGGGCATCCTGTTGGTGTTCCGGACTTCCAGGTGTGTAAAACCCTACGCACCTGAAACGTCATCCGTTTGACAGTCAGCGAGTTTGTGTCCCAGGTGCGGAGATATTCACGCACCTAAGAGTCGTCGTCCCCGGTACAGGGCATCCTGTTGGTGTTCCTTACTTCCAGGTGTGTAAAACCCTACGCACCTGAAACGCCATCCGTTGGATAGTACACAAACCGTACTGAACTATTACGAGTTGGCGACACCAGCATTTTGTGAATATGGCGGCACGCAAACACGCCCTAAGTGCGACGAGATGCCCGCGGATATGCCGCCTACCGATCTGGAAACCATAGGCGGCATACTACCGTGTCTCACTATGGCGTAGAAGCGTGATCGTATGCCGCTATTTTACAAAATGGCAATACATTAGTCCTTTGAAAAGGCAACCATGCTCGGAGCGCTTGCCGGATGTTGCGACTGACAGGAACGGGCAGCGAAATGCGATCAAACTTCAATGGGAACAGACGTAATGTGTAAGAGTAGTCAACTCGTATATAATTACCTTAATTTTTCCTAAACGAGGTATCATTTCAGCTCCACAACCAACGCAATAGCCCGTTCAATAGAAGACACATCGTTAATATTTATGACCTGCTTACTTTCATCATACGCATAGTGATATTTGATTAGTGCCATCTCTGCCATATACTTAAATTAAACAAATATAAGCATATATGTCATATATTCATCAATTGTGATGCAAGAAAAAAATTCAATAATACCATATGCTTTATCATTCGGATGCATAAAGAAAAATATTTCTGTTTTTTAAGACGAATTTTCTGTTTCTTTTCAATTTTTACGTTTAGTGTGCCGATATTGCAGACGTGTCTCTGAACGGTTCGGAGACGAATGTATTTAACTTCAACATATCAAACTATGAAAGATTCAGACAAACTATGCGTTGTTAATGACACGGCTGCTGAGACAACAGCTGTTGATGGCAGCAAGGGAAGCGGCACAGACTTAAGCGCCGAGGAGATGTTCAGGATGAGGTATGTCCTTTGTCGTGAGCTGATGGAAGAAAAAGATCGGTACAGGAACCTTCCTGAGGTGGAGAAGGATGCGATCGCACAGCGGCTCTCACAATCACAATACCTCAATCTCACCAGTGATTGGGCTTTCAAACACCTGTTCTACAATCACAAAGATCTGTTGGTTCTGCTGCTTAATGACATTCTTGACGAGACTATAACCAACGTTGAGTTTCGCGAGTCTGAGCTAACGAAAGTGTTTGAGAACGACAAGACTGTTGTATTCGATCTGTGGTGCAGGACAAGCGATGGCAGAGAACTGATTGTTGAAATGCAGAAGACATATAGAAAGGATCAGCGGGATCGTCTGTTCTACTATGGGGCTTCATTGATCCGCAATCAGTTGAAATCAGGGGGTAAGACGTATCACGTTAACCCGGTCAAGATCATTTGCATAATGAACTATGAGGAACCTCATACAACGGTACCGGATGGCAAGATCATATTCCAATATCGCACAACAGAAGTTGAGACCGGAGAATTATATGGGAATCAAATGTCAATCTATTTCTTTGAACTTCCAAGAGTTATGCGACTTACGAAAAATTTTGAAAGTCCGGTGGCAGGATGGTGCGGAATATTCAGAAATATAACTAACTTTGTCACATTGAGAAACGGAGACTACGGTCATTTCCAACGAGTTGTGGAGGCGATGACTATCCGCTCACTCAGCGAACAGGAAATTAAAGAATATTTCAGCGATATGATGACTCTTGAAGATATGGAGCCTTACATCGAAGGCGGACACGAACTTGGCTACCGTAAAGGTCTGGCCGAAGGGCTTGAGAAAGGCGAGAAAGAAAAAGTCGCATTTATCAAAGGTTTGCATAAGGCCGGAGTTTCAGCGGAAGTCATCGCATCCGCCGCCGGACAGAGTATTGAATATATTCAGAAAATACTTGAAGTAAGCGAGTAACGAAATACCAATACCAGTCACAATAAAGAACCTTTGGGCACAGAAGACATATTCTGTTATCCCAAAGGTTTGAAGTTTTTACTGGTGATAACGCCGCATCACAAGAAAAAAGCATCCACTTTCCAAAATAGGATAATGTCTCTTAATTCACCACAATCTCGTCGATGAAGATGAAGGCGTGGCTGCGGTTCTTGGTCACGTCGTCGCGGACGGCTTTGTACTTGATATAGCGGGCCTTGGCGTTGACTGCTGTGCCTAGGGTGTTCAGAAGGGCGCAGGAGTCGGTGTCCGGGACCTGCAGCAGACAGACTACGGGATCGGTGAAGGTGACACCGTCCTCGGAGAAGCGGACCTCCGTCCTGACCGGGAAACCTACCTCGGCGGAGGTGTGGGAGAGGAAGGTCGCGCCTATGTAGTGGATGTCCTTGACAGAGCCGAGGTCTATCGTGACATCGACATCACAAAGGAAGCCTTGCCAACGGTTGTCCTTGTAGAACCAGCCGCCAAGGTTCCCGTCCACAAGGGCGTTGTCTCCTCCGGCTGGATAGCCATTGGAATATTTCCGGCCGTTATAGGTGATCTTCACACCGGCCGCAAGATGGTCAAGAGGTTTCAGAGACTCCGGCCTCGGACCGATCTCGTTCCTCAAATCAAATGCGTTGTAACCTTTTGAGCGAAGGCTCTCCGCAAGCCTCACGGCATTCTCCCTGAAACGAGGATAGTCCTTGCTTCCGGCCGGACTCCAGCCGATCTCCGCGATGGCGAACGCACGGGGATACAGCAGGTACTCCATATACTCCCCTGTCGGAACGAACTCAGACCAGAGATTGGCCTGAAGACCGAGAAGATGCCTGACATATTCATCAGCTATTCCATCGGTCGGCTCGAACGAATAGACCTGCTCCAAAGGACGGTAGCCGCTGAACGACTTTGGCTGGGAGAACGGAGCGTCCTGGCTGGAATCGAAGTAGCAGTAGTCTCCCGGAGACATAATCACATCGTGGCCCATACTTGCCGCCGTTATGCCTCCTTGCGTGCCTCTCCAGGACATCACAGCCGCGCCTTCCGCCAGACCTCCGTCCAGGATCTCGTCCCAACCGATGGCGTGACGGCCTCTTGACTCCAGAAATCTTGTGATTCGGTTCACGAGATAGCTTTGCAGTTCATCCACATCCTTAAGATGTTCGGTTTCCATACGGTGGCGGCAGTCCGGACACTCTTTCCATCCGCTCTTCGAAGCCTCATCGCCCCCGATGTGGACATATTCATAAGGGAACATCTCTATCACTTCATCAAGAATCCTCTCGAACATCTCGAAGGTCTTGTCCTTGCCAGGGCAAAGGTCGCCGGAAATCCGCCGCCCGCCGTCATGGCGAAGGCAGGCCAGTTCCGGATATGCGGCCAGCACCTCACCGGAATGCCCGGGAAGTTCTATCTCCGGAATGATGTCAATATGCCTTGCGGCGGCATATTCAACAATCTCCTTCACATCGGCTTTGGTCAGATAGCCTCCGGATGCGAGCGGAGAGCCTTCCTCTGAATATTGCCTCCCCAGTTCCCTCCATTCCTCGAAGTTCCTTCCTACCCTCCAGGCCGCCTTGCGGGTCAATTCAGGGTATGCGTCAATCTGGATCCTCCACCCCGCGTCGTCGGTCAGGTGCAGGTGGAGCGTGCTCATCTTCACCGCAGCCATCGCATCCAACTGCTTAAGGATGAAGTCCTTGTCACGGAAATTGCGGGAAATGTCCAGCATCAGGCCTCTGTGGCGGAATCTCGGGTAGTCAAGAATCTCGCAATGACTCAGGGTGGAATCCCTGTCAAGCATCATCCCGAGGCTCGTCCTGGCGCGGTAGACACCGGTTTCCGTGAGGGCGAAGATGTCGATCCCCTTTTTCCCGACGGTGAGCCTGTAGGCCTCGTCCCGCGCGAATTCCGGAATATTCAATCCCTTGATTTCCTTGGAGAAGCGCCTGTCAGCCAGATGGACCCGAATGTCGCTCCCATCCTTTTTCAAGGAATATTCCTCACCGGAGGTCACGTATTTTACCGGGGCCGGTATGATGTCCCCGGGGCCGGAAATGGCTGACGCCGACGGCATGAGGGCCATCAGCGTCACCACGATCAGTAAAGTCTTTTTCATAAAGGCTATCTTTTGTCTATCAAAACACTCTTGATTCTTTTGAATATGTCCGTGTTCTCCATCACTCCGCTGAATCTCCAGGCGGACGCTCCATAGGAATAAAGCACCACCGGAGCCGCCGTGTGGCCTGTTGTCGAGTACTTCACGCCGAGACCGCTCTCCCCTTTAGTGAAATCCTTGCTGCCCGGAACCAGAGAGACACCGCCGGTCTCATGGTCGGCTGTCACGATCACGAGCGTTCCCTCGTGCGCGTCGGCATAGTCGAAGGCGCTGTTGACCAGTTTGTCAAACGCCTCCATTCTCCAGATCACATCCTCGGTGTTGTTGGCATGGGCGGCATGGTCGATCAGCGAGCCTTCGAACATCGCGAAGAAGCCATGCTTGTTGGCGCCGATGATCTCAAGCGTGTGCCCGGCCAGATCCGTCAGCAGGTCGGAATCCGTCTGCGTGGCCTCGATCTCCGGACCGTCATCAAACAGTCCCAGAATCGGAGTGGCCCGGGTGGTGTAGAACTCCTCAGGGGACCCGACATAGGTGAAGCCCGCGTCCTTGGCCTTCTCCACAAGGTTGACATCGGTGTATTTCGGCGCGGTGAAATACTTCCGTCCTCCTCCCACGATCACGTCAGGCCTGAATGCGATCAGATCCTCGGCGATGTTCTTTCTCTCTCCCCGTCGGGCCACATGGGCATAGAACGCCCCCGGAGTGGCGTCCAGAACGTACGATGTGACGACTATCCCCACAGACTTGCCTTTTTCCTTCGCAAGCCGGGCGATGCTGGCCGGCTTGGTGCTGTCCGGAAGCATACCGAGCATGCTGTTGTTGGTCTTGTGGCCGGTCGCCATCGCCGTGGCCGCGGCGGCGGAATCAGTGGTCTTGCTGTTGGCAGAGTAAGTCTTGACGATCGCCGCGAACTGCGAGCGGTCAAAGCAGGTCGGCCCGAAATCGTTGTTCGCCATCCAGGCGGCAGCGGCTCCAAGTCCCATTCCGTCACCAATTATCAGGATAACGTTCTTTACCTTTTCATCCTTCGGAGCCTTTACCCCGGCCCTGGCCGGAGCGGCGATCAGCACCGCCAGCAAAACAAATGAGATAATTTTCTTCATCTTTATTAAAAATAACACACTAACTGTCCATTAAGCAAGTATAAGGAACACGCACGGCCGCTTGCCGATCACGACCGGAGACTTCTGCCACTCCCTGACCGTCCGGGTCATGATGGTCTCGTCCGGCAGGGTGATGTCAGCGGCGATGCAAAGGCGGGTCTTCGGCTGCAGCGCGGCCAGCAGATCAGCCATCATCGAATCGTTGCGGTAGGGTGTCTCAATGAACATCTCCGTCTGGTTCAACTGTGAGGAGCGCCGCTCGATCTCGCGGATGGCCTTGCGCCGCTCGTCCGTCTTGGCCGGCAGATAGCCGCAGAACGCGAAACTCTGACCGTTGAGCCCCGACCCCATCAGCGCGAGCATCAGCGACGAGGGCCCGACCATCGGCACGACCTGTATTCCATGAATATGGCAGAGCGCGACCAGCCGAGCCCCCGGATCCGCCACAGCCGGCAGCCCCGCCTCGGAGATCAGCCCGACATCGGACGGCGATCCGTCCGGATCGGAAAACAATGACAGAAGACTCTCGACCTCTGAAGGTTGAGTGTGCTCATTCAGCTCCCTGAGTTCCAATTCGCCGATGTGTCCCCTAAGCCCCGCCGCGGACAGATAGCGCCGCACCGTCCTGGCCTCTTCGACAACATATTTCCGAATCGACCTCAGACGCTCCAGCACCGGAGCCGGAATGACCTGGGCCGGATCATATTCTCCCAACGGCGAGGGAATCAAATAAAGTTTTCCTTTAGCCATATCGCACACAAAGGTACAAATTCATTTGAATATCTCCGCAGCCCCCGCCGGAAGATTTTGCGGACGGAGCCAACACGCGCCGGGCACGCTTCCGGGCAAGCCTCCGGAGCGGATCGATTTGGCCGGGAGGTGCACCAACAAGAAAAGAGGGCATACCATTGCATGCCCCCCTTTCGAATAAAGTCAACGAGTAGAGTATTTATGATGCCTTGTTATTTTTTCAAAGACACATAGAAACTTTTTTTTCAATCCTCCACTGCCGTCGATTCCGACACTGAAAAATTCGCCACCATTATCCTGTTTTCCGCAATGGGACACCCATTTCAGCAATTAGCTGAGATGATATTGAGAAGTTCAGTGACTTCGGGTTCCTCTTTGGTATGAAGCAGTACTGACATCTGCTTGTTGTTGTATGGATTTACGTAGTCGATCTGGTAGATTTTCTCCGCGAGGAAGCGTGCCCGGTCCAGTGTGATGTATGATTCGGCGGCCTTCAGGATACGTTCCAACTCAAGCATGATCGTGTAGGCGACGAAGCAGATACAGACGTGTGCCTCGATTCTGTTAAAGAGCCGGTGATACATCGGTCTTATGTCCAGGTCAGTCTTGCAGAAGCGGAAGGCCCGCTCAATCATAAAGAGGTAACCCTACTCTTCTATGACGCGGGCATCTGACAAGGTGCTATTGGTTGTGTAACCCTTCAAGCCATCCAGGCGGGCATCCTTCTCAACCTTGGCATAGTCAATCTTGATGAATGCATCACCTTCCATGGCCAGGAACCGGTTATATCCACGGTTATTCAGCTTGTCTTTCGTGAGTTTGTCGGTTTTAAATCGCTTTTCTAGCCTCTTGAGGCCTCTTTCGCGATCTGCAGCATTCTTCTTTGCCCGTGAGTCACTCATGGTTACTACCATTCGTCTGGATGCCGTTAGTGGGATGCTGGAACTTTGCCCGTTGCTCAGGCCAAGGGAGGCTACCTTGTCCTTGAACTGCTCGCTTTGCGAACGTATCCTTGCGCCGAGAATGTACTCGTATCCGTCCTTCTCCAGGTCGCGTATGTTCTCCTTGCTAAGTAGACCCGCATCCGCCACAACAATAGGTTTCGGAAACTCGAACCGCTTCTGTAATTTCTTGATAATTGGGATCATCGTATGGCCTTCGTAAGTGTTCCCCTCATGGATTTCATACCCTATGGGATTCCCTCCGGGACCAACCAACAAGCCAAGAACAACCTGCGGATTGGCGTTCTTTCCGTCCTTAGACCAGCCTGGAATGCGGGCGTCGTCCTCGCGGGACTCGAAGTACATCGTAGTCGTATCGTAAAAGACTATGGCCACGCTGCCCCCCAACACTTTCTTTGTCTGATTGTACGTGACCTGCTCTATATCGTGTTTGACATCGTAGTTACCTTTGTGCTTGCTCCCATGCCTCCAGCAGAGTTCGTCAAGATAGCGATAGATCTTATCCTCGTCGTAGTACTTGTTCATGAAGTACGCCATGTAAGGAGCGTCTTCAGTTTGCTTCCCGGGTGATACAGGCGTGTAACCACAAGGCTCTTAAAAATCTCGTCATCCGAAGTCCTAACCGCACCGAAGCCAATCTTATCGAAAAGGCGGCCGTAAATGAGGTCCGGGCCTACCAGGCGAAGCTGGTTCTGGCCTATACCGGCAAAAACGGCATCATATGCCGCAGCATCATCTTGGATGAACAACTCCTCTCCGAACTCCTGTTCGTCAGCCCATTGGCGGGCTTTGCGCTCAAGAGAAATCAAGGTGGCTTCGTCTCGGCTGCTGCCAAAGGACTTCTGTACGCGGTATTTGCCGCTGACCTTGGCAACGACTTGGATGGAGATGGTCCCGCTCTTATTTTGCTTCCGCCGGACAAACATACTACGAAGGTAGCCATTTGTCGCGGGACACCCAAATTTGATTCTTTATCAGCCTCTCACGCAGCTGTAGGGCCGATTTTCTGAAAAGTCACGAAAAAGTGCGGAAAACAGGAAAAGAGGGCATACCATTGCATGCCCCCCTTTCGAATAAAGTCAACGAGTAGAGTATTTATGATGCCTTGTTATTTTTTCAAAGACACATAGAAACTTTTTTTTCAATCCTCCACTGCCGTCGATTCCGACACTGAAAAATTCGCCACCATTATCCTGCAGAGCTTCTATCTCGATTCCTACGTATTTGTATTCGTAGGTCACGACCCTTGCAGAGAGTGCCAAGCCACCACCTTTGTTTTCAAATAAGTAATGATCCGACCAGACAACCTCGTCCGTGGAGTTGGACGGCGTGACGGTGGCTCTGATGGACTTCGTCTGTCCCTCGACGAATGCGAGGCTCTTAGGAGTCAGGGTAAGTCCCGTCGCCGGAACGGTCTACTTGGTCACGAGCACATCGAAAGATCTGGACACATTGCCGATCTTGACGGTGATCGTGGAACGACCTAGATTTAAAGCTGACACACTAAAACCGTTGCATTCTCGGTCTCCGGCATTGATGGACTCTTTTTTAACAGTGGCAACGCTGTTATCTGAGGAGGTGACGGTGAAATCACCCGCAGGGAGGATGCCTTTATTGATTATGCCATCAAAATCGGCAGGAGACTTATACTTCGCGAAGTAGCAAACTATTCTTTTGTTTTTTTTGAGTAATCTCTGGGTATCATTAAGTTCATATTCAAACTTTTTCCCATCATAACTGTATAACTGCATCCGATAGACTATCACATTGGCCGTCGCTTTCACCGAGCCGGCTCTCACATCGAGACCGAAGCCGATAGAGATGCCACCGTCATACTGCTTGGCGGTGTACGACCCTCCGCCGTTGGAGGTGAGCTGGGCAGGACTCGGCCAGACAACCTCGTCCGTGGTGTTGGACGGCGCGACCGTGGCATTGATGGACTTAGTCTGTCCCTCGACTAATTCGAGGCTCTTAGGAGCCAGGGTAAGTCCCGTCGCCGGAACGGTCTTCTTGGTCACGGTCACATTGAATGACCTGGACACGTCGCCGATCTTGACGGTGATCGTGGAACTACCTACATTTAAAGCTGACACTCTAAATCCGTTGAATACTATGGATGCGGTTTGGAAGGACACCTTTTTAACAGTGGCGACGCTGTTGTTTGAGGAGGTGACGGCGAAATCACCCTCAGGGAGGATGCCATTATGGATTAAGACTTTACGAGTGGCAGAAAACTTCTGCTTTGAGAAGAAGCAAGCTATATTCTCGTCTTTATCGAGTTTATACGTGGAGCCATCAGGCACCAGTTTGTCGGATACTGATTCAACGAACCACATCGGATAGACCGTCACGCCGGCCTTCGCGCTCACCGCACCGGCTTTCACTTCGAGGTCGAAGCTTTCAGAGTCATTGGTCTTCTTGGCGGTGTACGACCCTCCGCCGTTGGAGGTGAGCTGGGCAGGACTCGGCCAGACAACCTCGTCCGTGGTGTTGGACGGCGCGACCGTGGCATTGATGGACTTAGTCTGTCCCTCGACTAATTCGAGGCTCTTAGGAGCCAGGGTAAGTCCCGTCGCCGGAACGGTCTTCTCGGTCACGGTCACCTTGATTGATCTGGACACATCGCCGATCTTGACGGTGATAGTGGAAGAGCCTAATTTCTTGCCCACCACCTTGAAACCATTGTACTTGCTGCTGACGACCACCTTTTTCACAGTGGCGATGCCGGCTTCCGAGGAGCTGACGGTGAAATCACCCGCAGGAAGGATGTCATCCCCGATGTAGAAATCGCCTGTGATTCCGGTCTTCTTCTTCGAGAAGTAGCAGGTCAACTCGCCACCTTCAGTGATTGTGCTCGTGGATCCGTCAGGCACCAGTTTGTCAGTGAGGAATTCAACGAACCACATCGGATAGACCGTCACGCCGGCCTTCGCGCTCGCCGCACCTGCTTTCACTTCGAGGTCGAAGCTCTCTGAATCGTCAGCCTTCTTGGCGGTGTACGACCCTCCGCCGTTGGAGGTGAGCTGGGCAGGACTCGGCCAGACAACCTCGTCCGTGGAGTTGGACGGCGTGACAGTGGCATTGATGGACTTCGTCTGTCCTTCGACGAATGCGACGCTCGAAAGGCTCAGGGTAAGTCCCGTCGCCGGAACGGCCTTGGAGGCCACGGTCACCTTGCAGGTAGCGGTCTTGCCGCCGTCCGCCGTGGTGACAGTGATGTCGGTGGTGCCGGCTTTCACGGCAGTGACTTTTCCGCTGGCGTCAACATCGGCCACGCCGGAATTGCCGCTCTTCCACGCCACGGCCTTGTTGGTGGCATTCTGCGGCATAACGATAGCTGTTAGATTAGCGGTTTCACCCTCAGTCATGCTAAGGGTAGGCTTGTCGATCGACACACCGCTTACCTTTACCGAGTCAGGCTTTGGCTGTTCTTGCTCTTTCCCACCGCATCCGGAGAACGCGATGACGGCAGCGACTGCAGACAATGCCGACAGGATTCTAAAATAAGATTTCATGATAGTTTTAATAATTTGGTTCTGTAAAATAATCAGGTCTGTGTCAAGGCGTGCCTTTGTCCGGCCAACGCTCAAATCCATCACCTGCAAATATGGCGAAAAGAATCCATAAACAATATGGCAAAAGAGGCTTTTTGCGTCTCTTTTGCCATATTTTCAGAAAAAACGACACCCGTCTCGTTCCGCAAGACGCATTTTTTACAGTTTTATGCCTAACTTCGCAGATGTTTAAACCAAAGGATCTTGAACATGGACTACGACGGTATAATAGAACTTGAAGGGATGGAATTCCACGCCTTTCACGGCTGTCTGGAGAAAGAACGGCGGGAGGGCAACACGTTTCTGGTTGACTTCCACGCCGAGACGGAGTTGAAGAAGGCTGTGAAGACCGACGACCTTAGGGAGACGGCTGACTATGGGAGGATCTACGACATAGTGGCGGAGCAGATGGCGGTGCCGTCCAACCTGCTTGAGAATGTCGCCGGCAGGATACTGGACGCCGTCCAGAAGGAGTTCAAGGACTTCCTTTTCATCAAGATAAGGGTTTCAAAGATGAATCCGCCGGTGAACGGGCCGTGCGCCTGGTCCCGTGTCACCGTGACTTATGGCGATCCAATCTGGAGGTTTTAGGATGAGGATAGCGTTTCTGACACTCGGCTGCAAGCTCAACTACGCCGAGACATCGACTTACGAGAGAGGTTTCACGGCGAACGGCCTTGAGGTCGTCCCGTGGGAGGAGCAGGCTGATGTCTACCTGATCAACACTTGCTCTGTCACGGAGAGGGCCGAGAAGAAGTGCCGCAATGTGATCCGGAAGATGCACAGGGTCTCCCCCGGAGCCAGGATCATCGTCACAGGCTGCTACGCCGAGCTTCGCCGGAACGATCTGCTGGCCATAGACGGTGTGTCGCTTGTGTTCGGAGCCAAGGAGAAGTCCCGTGTGGTTCCTGACACAATGGAACTGATACTAAACAGCGGCAGTGATGGCACAGCCAGCCCTTCCGCGCTTCGCGCTCCATCCCGTCCCACCTGCGGCGGTCCACCCGTTCACGAGGCCACGGGCGGCCACGGGGCTGGCAATGCCATCACTGCCGCCTCCACGGCCACCAAGACTGTGACTCATCATGGTTCACAAACCAATGAAGCAATTGACATCAATACCGTCCTTGAACAGCCCCTGCCATCGATGAATGGTTCCTCTGATCTGGAACCGATGAGCGCGGCGGAATACAAGGAGATCTCGAAGGAGACGATGGCGGCGTTCTCGTCGGAGGAAAGGACGAGGTCGTTCCTCAAGGTGCAGGACGGATGCAACAACTTCTGCGCCTACTGCACAGTGCCTTACGCAAGAGGAAATTCAAGGAATATACCGATTTCGGAAGTGCTGGAGCAGGCCCGCAGGATAGCAGGAGCCGGAATCAAGGAGATTGTCATCACCGGAGTCAACACCGGGGACTTCGGCAGGACGACCGGCGAGCGTTTCCTCGATCTGCTGAAACGCCTCAACGACGTGGAAGGCATCGAACGCTACAGGATCTCGTCAATCGAGCCGAATCTCATAACGGAGGACATCGTGGACTGGATAGCCTCCGGCACCAAGTTCCAGCCACACTTCCATATTCCTTTACAGTCAGGGTCGGACACGATCCTCAAAAGGGTGGGCCGCCGCTACACGACGGAATTCTTCGCCGACAGGATCGACTACATCCGCTCCAGGATGGATCCCAAGGCCGGGCAGGACGACAAACCCTTCGTGTTCTTCGGGATCGATGTCATCGCCGGACTGCCCGGAGAGACAGAGGAACTGTTCGAGGAGACATATTCATTCCTCAAGGACCGCGTCAGACCGGCGTTCATCCACGTGTTCCCCTATTCCCGCCGCCCCGGAACCGTCGCCGCCGGGTGGAAGGATCAGGTCAAGGATGCCGTCAAGACGGAAAGGGTGGCAAGGCTGGAGGCGCTGTGCGGCGGGCTGCACACGGCGTTCGTGGAAAGGAACAGGGGCAGACGCTCGCAGGTGCTGTGGGAATCCGACGAGAAGGACGGGATGATGGGCGGCTACACCGGCAACTACATCCGCGTTGAGAGACCTTACGACCCGGTGCTTGTGAATATGGTGGAGGACATCACGATCTGACTGGCGATCCGGTTTACATAACACGGGTTTATAAAACAATAGAACAATATTCCAAGATTATTTTACGGAAACAAGAATAATTATATGGGCAAGGCAAGACTGACATTCTTAGGCACCGGCACCTCGCAGGGGGTACCGATCATCGGCTGCAAGTGCGATGTGTGCACATCACCGGACACAAGGGACAAGCGGTTCCGCTCATCCGTGTTCGTTGAATATGAGGGGCTTGGCATCCTCGTGGACGCCGGGCCGGACTTCAGGATGCAAATGCTCGCCCATGATCTCTGTCACCTTGACGCCATCCTGCTGACACACAACCACAAGGACCACACTGGAGGCCTTGATGACGTGCGCTCGCTCAACTACATCGACAAGCGCGCCGCCGAGATCTATTGCGAGCGGAACGTCCTCGACGATCTTATCAAGGAATATCCCTACGTCTTCGCCTTCCCGAAATACCCCGGAGCGCCGGAGTGGCATCTGCATGTCATTGACGAGAATCCGTTTCTGGTCTATCCGAACGCAAAGGACATGGAGCTGGTCTGGGTGCACGATGTCGGCTACCATTACAAGACTCCGGACGGAAGGCTGATCCCTACCGGCCGGAAACTGGAGGACATCATCGACAAGGCGGATCCCGCATCGATGGCCGCCTCGACGGGCGGCGTGGAGATCATCCCGATCCGGGGACTCCACGACAGGCTCCCGGTGCTCGGATTCCGCTTCGGGGACATCGCCTACATCACCGACATGAGCTTCATCCCGGAGAGTGAGTTTGAAAAGTTAAAGGGTCTCAGGCACGTGACTCTCAACACGGTAGGCTACAAGAAGCACCACTCGCATTTCAGTCTCGACGAGGCCCTTTCACTTGCTGACCGCATCGGCGCCGAACACACGTGGCTCACCCACCTGTCACACACCTTCCCACGCCACGGACAGTTCGCCAAAGACCTTGAGGATCTTTGCCGCCGGCGACACATACACTCAATAGTCAGCCCGGCCTACGATGGACTCACTATCGAATAGGATCCCCGCATCCGGGCTGGCTCGTAAATGACTCGTAAACGAGACTAATGCTGAATATTCATTAATCGGATATATTTCAGAATCAGATCGTTCCACCTGGCGTCGCCCGGCTTCTGGTAGCGGCAGTTGCCGTTAGGATCCGGCGTGAAGATGGTCTCGCCCTTAGGTGTCAGCTCGACCCAGCCGCGCTCAGACATGTAGAACGCGCTGTCGCCCTCAACCGCGTTGATGACGGCGAGCGGATCCCACATCTTCTGCCCCGTGTCGCACTGCGTAAGGGAAATTGTGATAGGAGATGAAGACCACCGGACGCTCGATGCCGGAGCGCTCAAGCCCGATCGGAATGTCAGGATAGCCGTAGAAGTTGTTCAGCACATCCACCGCGTCGGCGTTTGCGGCCCCCATACGGTCTATCATCACGCCAAGAAGGTTGCAGCGCCCCATGTCCATGTAGCGGTAGAGCATCATCAGCGCGAAGAGGTCATCGGTAGAGCTGCCCATGTCGCATACGAAAAGAATTCTAATAAACAAGAATATTTCCACGCCTCAAACTTTCATTCCGCATCCCCGCAGCCGATAAAAGGATCATTCTGACACTTTATGAGTTGAAACAACTATTGGTTATATTTCAAGATATATACATCGGAACGTCGCCATTGTCAATGAGTTGACGGAGAATGTCGAGATAGTCCGGCGAATGGTTTCCGGAAGGATTGCCAAATTCGGCGACGATTTCCTCAAGGGAATATTCACCATCCTTTTCATCAATATATTCAATAAGTTTCCGCCTCGTCATCTGCTGAAGGGTCCGCGCGGGAAGGGCGGCGCGGCGGGCGCGGCACACATCGCAGGTGCCGCAGTCGGCGGTCTCGGTCTGGCCGAAATAGCGGAGAAGGTAGCGGGAACGGCACTCGGAGGTCTCGCTGACATATTCAAGCATCGCCTCCGCGCGCGCATGGAAACTCTCCCTGAGCATCGCATAGCGGGACGGCATCAGATTGACGTTGCCGGGACGCAGACGGTCATGATGAAGCACCACCACATCGGAGTGATCAGTCGGCACATAGCTGATGACATGGGCGAGCGAGAGACCATAGAGCGACTGCCGGAGCTGCGGAACGGTCTGGCCGGCGCGGCGGGCGACATATTCCTCGTCAATCTGCTGAAGGAATGAGAATATTCCCGTGTAGCTCCGCATCAGCGCCTCCAGCACATTCGCCTGCCCCTGATCCGCCAACTCAACGTCGTAGAGCGACTTCCTGTCCACATTGATCCGCACTTTAGTCGGAATGTCAACCTCCTCTGAATATGTCAGATGCTCCGTCCGCTCAAGGTATTTGAGCGCATAGAACGCCGGAGCTCTCTGCAAACCGAACCGCTTGCAGAAATCCTCGATCTTGAACTTCAGCTGACGTCCCATTCCAGTGTCGTAGGGAATCTCGAAAAACGCATGTAGTTTCTGGTACACATCCTCTATATATTCAAGAGAAGGAAAGGAGACATCCTCTATCTGCTTCGCCCGCCGCACATCGACACTGTTCCAAAGCTGCACGGCGAAGGAGCGCTTTCCGTCACGCCCCGCGCGCCCCGCCTCCTGAAAATACGCCTCCGGACTCTCCGGAAGGTCGTAATGCACCACGAAGCGCACGTCCGGCTTGTCTATTCCCATGCCGAAAGCATTCGTGCACACCATCACCCTGACCGCGCCGCTTTTCCATGCCGCCTGACGCTCCGCCCTCGCCTGACCACCAAGCCCGGCATGGTAGAACGAGGCCGAAACTCCCTGAGCCATCAGGAACGCCGAAAGTTCCTCGCATTTGCGCCGGTTGCGGGCATAGACTATTCCCGTTCCCGGCACACCGTTGCAGACGTTCAGTATCTGGGAATATTTATCCTCGACCTGACGTACTATGTAACTGAGGTTAGGTCTCTCGAAACCACTCTTGAGCAGCAGTTTCTCCCTGAAGCCGAGGCGCTCCATGATGTCCTGAGCGACTGACGGAGTGGCAGTGGCCGTGACAGCGATGACAGGAGCGTCGATCCTTTCCCGGAGTTCGCCTATGCGCAGGTAATCAGGACGGAAATCGTAGCCCCACTGGGAGATGCAGTGAGCCTCATCAACAACAATGAAGCTTACGTCCAAAACGTCAATATACGACCTGAACAGTTGCGTTCCAAGCCTTTCCGGAGACAGATAGAGAAATTTGTAGTCCCCGTAGGCCGCGTTGTTCAGAGCCAGATCCACCTCGTGGCGGCTCATTCCGGCATGGATCGCAAGGGCTCTCACTCCCCTGTCGTTCAGATTCTGGACCTGATCCTTCATGAGGGCGATGAGCGGAGTGACGACCAGAGTGATACCGTCCCTCATCAAACCAGGAACCTGGAAACAGATTGACTTGCCGCCACCCGTAGGCATGATGGCCAACACATCCTTTCCCTCCAACGCGGCCGTGATGATCTCCTCCTGCATCGGACGGAAGCCATCGTAGCCCCAATATTCTTTCAACACTTCTGACGGCGACATGTTCAAAAATCGTTAAACCGTTTTATCTCAACCTTTTGCGCATTTTGCTGGCAAACTATTTGCAGTGAAGCACTGCCGGCGAAGCAAATGTACGAAATTAATCGCTTACTCATTTGAGTAATGGATAAAAATTCCTTAAATTTGCCGCGCCTTTTGTAAGGGTTCTAAAATAAGTTGCCGCTGATTCGGCGAAAATTTGCTGCAGGTTGTTTTTAAGAACTGATTAGGGAATAAGTTTAACTTTATAAAAACACATTTTACTATGCCTAAGATGGATTTAAGCAAGTACGGAATCAAGAGCGTGAAGGAAGTCCTTTACAATCCGACTTACGAAGTTCTCTACAACGAGGAGACAAAGCCTGAGCTTGAGGGCTATGAGAAAGGTCACGTGACCGAGCTCGGAGCCATCAACGTGATGACCGGCATCTACACCGGACGTTCTCCTAAGGACAAGTACATCGTTATGGACAAGAACTCCAAGGACACTGTTTGGTGGAACACCCCTGAGTACCCTAACGACAACCACCCGATGTCCGAGAAGGTTTGGAAGGTTGTGAAGAAGACCGCCCAGCAGGAGCTCTCCGGAAAGAGGCTTTTCGTTGTCGATGGCTTCTGCGGAACCCACAAGGACACCCGCATGAAGGTACGCTTCATCATGGAGGTGGCATGGCAGGCACACTTCGTGACCAACATGTTCATCCGTCCGAAGAACCAGGAAGAGTTCGATCAGGAGCCTGATTTCGTAGTTTACTGCGCTTCAAAGGCTAAGGTCGCCAACTTCGAGGAGCTCGGACTCCGCAGCGACACCTGCGTCGCCTTCAACGTAAGCAGCAAGGAGCAGGTTATCCTCAACACCTGGTACGGCGGCGAGATGAAGAAGGGTATGTTCTCCATGATGAACTACTACCTCCCTCTTAAGGGCATCGCAGCCATGCACTGCTCGGCCAACACCGACATGAACGGCGAGAACACCGCCATCTTCTTCGGTCTCTCCGGAACCGGCAAGACAACCCTCTCCACCGATCCTAAGCGTAAGCTCATCGGCGACGACGAGCACGGCTGGGACAACAAGGGTGTGTTCAACTTCGAGGGCGGCTGCTACGCCAAGGTCATCAAACTCGACAAGGAGTCTGAACCGGACATCTACAACGCCATCCGCCGCGACGCCCTTCTTGAGAACGTGACCGTAGACGCACAGGGCAAGATCGACTTCAACGACAAGAGCGTGACCGAGAACACCCGTGTGTCCTACCCTATCTACCACATCAACAACATCGTACGTCCTGAGTCACAGGGTCCTGCCGCAAAGCAGGTCATCTTCCTCTCAGCCGACGCCTTCGGTGTCCTTCCTCCGGTTTCCATCCTTGATCCTGAGCAGACCAAGTACTACTTCCTCTCAGGCTTCACCGCCAAACTGGCCGGAACAGAGCGTGGTATCACCGAGCCTACCCCAACCTTCTCAGCATGCTTCGGACAGGCATTCCTTGAGCTTCACCCTACAAAGTACGCCGAGGAACTCGTCAAGAAGATGAAGAAGAGCGGTGCCAAGGCTTACCTCGTGAACACTGGCTGGAACGGAACAGGCAAGAGAATCTCCATCCGCGACACCCGCGGAATCATCGACGCTATCCTCAACCATAGCATCGACTCGGCTCCTACCAAGACCATCCCTTACTTCAACTTCGTGGTTCCTACAAAGCTCGAAGGTGTTGACACCCACATCCTCGACCCTCGCGACACCTACGCCGACGCCTCACAGTGGGAGGAGAAGGCTAAGGATCTCGCCGCAAGGTTCATCAAGAACTTCAAGAAGTACGAGTCCAACAGGGCCGGCAAGGCTCTTGTAAAGGCGGGTCCTCAGCTCTAATCGACAATTTGTCTTACATGAATATGGCTGGTCAGGGTTCCTGGCCAGCTTATTTTTTTTCAATATACTGGTTACATGAGACAAAGGAATATCCCCCTTCCCGAATTTTTCACGTTACAAAAATTGCGGGAAGGGGGATATTCCTTTGTTTTTAGTAAAATGTAAAAAATAACCTGCATCACTTTAAATTTGCAATACATTGATGTTCAAGGGTGATTCTATGTATTCAATTTTACCGATTGATGCAACTTATTTTTTCAACATTACTTAGAGATTAACGTAAGCACCTATAGATTATGTTCTAATGGTTCGACAGGCTCACCAAACGGACTTAATCTGACAGTACAACATCCATTGCGGTCACTGAGCCTGCCGAAGTGCCGTGATGATATTTCATTAAAATCAGAAAACACGCGAGGCAAGGGTGCCGAGGTAGAGGAAGACCAGACCGAGGACAAGACTGAGGACGGCAAGCCTCCTCTTCATTAAACTCTTATTCAATGAATATCCAGTCTTTCCTCTTCATAAAATCTCTCGAATATACTCCTAAGGCGCTCTGGATCGTGAATTATGTCCCTTAATGCCTGAAGACCGACGGCATTGCTGGATTCGGGAACATACAGTTTGAGATAACCTCCGTAGTCATACTTCTCGGCGAGATGCTCCAGCATTCGTTTCCAATGGCCTTCCTTGTCCAACTCCGGATAGTGTTCCATTCCGAACTGGACGGTACGGCGCAGAATCCTCATCGGTTCTATATCACGGTCAGCCTCGGCGACGATCTTACCGTAGATGCTTCTGGGCTCGCAGCCTGACGAGGCACGGTGATCCTCCGCTGCCTGAGCGATCGTCTCTATCTTGTCAGGGGTAAACCATTCTTTCAGGTGCGGATCCTCCCGGATTATCCTGCCGGAAGACATATGGTGCACTTCCCTGCCGTCAACCAGACCGGTGTCGTGGAAAGCGGCGGCGGCATAGAGAACGTCCTTGTCAACGTCATAGTGAACTGACATATTCATAGCCTCCTCTATCACCTTGCGGACGTGATCCTCCCTGTGCGCCTTGTCAAAAGACGCATAACGAGGAATTATTTCACTCTCGACATATTGAACAAGCCCTGGATTCAGCATATTCCTTAATGATCTTGACATTTTCATTCTTGGATCAGCCTCTTCGCTCAGCCGACTGTCGAGATTGGTTCCGCTTGTGAGAGCGACTCCAGAAGCCCGGCGCAGCCTTCGGTGATGTCCCTGTAGGTCTTCTCGAAATCTCCGGTGTACCAAGGATCGGAGACATCTGAATCCTTCCCGGCATATTCCATCATCAGATGCACCTTGGACATATTCATCGGGCTGATGATCCGGGACAGAAGCCGCCTGTTCGAGGCATCCATCACGATGATGACATCATATTCAGAGGCTTCGGCATCCGTCACCCTGTGGGCACTATGCCTCCCGAAAGGGATTCCGTGCCCATGCAGCGTCCGTTTCGCCGGAGGATAGATGTCGTTCCCCTCCTCTTCGTAGGACACAGCCGCCGAATCAATCCGCACCTCCTCAAGCCCAGCCTTCCGGACCATATCCTTAAAGATAAACTCCGCCATCGGGCTCCTGCAGATGTTCCCGTGACAGATGAAAAGTACACTCTTCATATAGCGTTAAACCAACTTCCTTGTTAAACTTGTCATTGAAGCCACTATTGGCAGAACAAAAGAAAAAGCCTCACAAGCTGTTGAACTCCAACATTCTTGTGAGGCTTTCTGCGGTGCGGAAGGGACTCGAACCCTCGACCTCCGGCGTGACAGGCCGGCATTCTAACCAGCTGAACTACCGCACCCTGCGACTTTGCATCCATCGTTTCTGGTTGTTTTCCCGAATGCGGATGCAAAGATAGGCATTTTTTCTTAACCTGCAAACTTTTTTACTTAATTTCTATGATTTTTTTCGCCTGAGGCACTTCCTGCTTCTGAAGCTTAGGGATGTTGACCTTGAGGACACCATTGACCACAGAGGCATTAATCTTCTCTCTTTCAACATCATCCGGAAGAACCATCGTCTGCTGGAACTTAGAATATGAGAACTCACGTCTCAGATAGTGTCCGTGCTTCTTTTCTTCATTGTTCTCCTCTTTCTTCTCCATGTTGATGACAAGATCACCATTGTCATCGAGGCTGACCATGAAATCGTCCTTGGTCATTCCTGGAGCGGCGAGCTCGATGTCGTAGCTCTTCTCGTTTTCTAATACATTGATCGCTGGTGCCGTGGCGTTTGTCCTGGCCATCCAATCGTTGTCAAAGAAATCATTGAAAAAGTTTGGTAACCAATTCTGGTTGTTGTACTTTTTTGATACTGGTAACATAATCAAATCTCCTATTTTTATATATTCTTTATCTTTTCTTTTCCCCGTTCTTTCGAGCGGGACATCTGAGATTCAATCAATCGGCATGCCGATGCCGAAAAGGTATCAAAAGGGCGACACTATGTCACTATTCCATGACAAAGTGTCGCCTCCGGCTGTCATTATGTCGAATTTACGACATATTCAAGGACTAGAAAGGCTTCTTGAAATCCTTGAAGTTTTTCGCAAGTCCGCCTGTACTGGTCTCCTTGTAAAGGGACGGAAGGTCCTTTCCGGTCTGCTTCATCACCTCGACCACATGATCAAAGGACACGCGGTGCTTTCCATCGGAGAATGCGGCGTAGAGATTCGAGTCAAGGGCACGGGTGGCGGCGAAAGCGTTTCTCTCGATACATGGGATCTGTACCAAGCCGCAGATCGGATCGCAGGTCATTCCCAAATGGTGTTCCAACCCCATCTCGGCGGCATATTCAATCTGCGAAGGACTGCCACCGAAAAGTTGGCACGCGGCGGCGGAAGCCATCGCGCACGCCACCCCCACCTCACCTTGACAGCCGACCTCGGCACCCGAGATGGAGGCGTTCCGTTTGACTACATTCCCGATGATTCCGGCTGTAGCCAAAGCGTGAAGCACACGAATATCCTTGAAATCATGCCCCTTCGCCAAATGGTAGAGGACTCCCGGCATGACTCCGCTCGATCCGCAGGTAGGCGCCGTCACGATGACTCCTCCGGAAGCGTTCTCCTCACTGACGGCAAGGGCATAGGCATAGACCAGTCCACGGGTCTGAAGAGTCTGCTTGTAGCCGGTAGCCTTGACGTAATACGTCGGAGCCTTCCTCGGAAGGTTGAGCGGTCCCGGAAGGACACCCTCATGGTTTATGCCCCTTTCCACGGACGCTTTCATGGCCTCCCAGACCTCCTGCAGATAATCCCAGATGTCCGGCCCTTCGCAAAGGTCAACATATTCCCAATAGCTGCGTCCTTTGTCCTCGCACCATTTCTGGATCTCCGCAAGGCGGTTCATCTCATAGACATCCGGAGTCGAGAACCTGTCGTCCGGCCTGCCCTCGGACAACGCTCCGCCGCCGACACTGTACACCGTCCACTCATCCGTCTGGTGGCCTTCGGTGTCAAACGACTTGAAGCACATCCCGTTGGGATGATAAGGAAGGAACACCTCCGGCTTCCACACAATGCTCACCGGGGCGATGCGTTCCAGCACTTCGATGATCGCCACATCCGTCATGTGTCCCTTGCCGGTGGCGGCGAGGCTTCCATAAAGCGTCACCTCGAACGAAGCCGCGTCCAAATGCCGCTCGGCAAAATCCTTAGCGGCCTTGTTCGGTCCCATGGTATGACTGCTGGACGGTCCCTTGCCGATTCTGTAAAGTTCTTTAAGTGATTTCATAATTCTCGTTCCTATTTCTTTGAATATCCCGATGTCCCTTACCAAGCCCTCACCGCCTGAACGGCGCATTTCTGGCAAAGACGGGCATCCTTAGAATTTATGCTGTACTCCGTGTCACGCATAAGGTAGCCGTTGCCAAGGACAGATTTGCCGAGCGTCGGCCTGATCAGAGCCTCGAACCATGTGCACGCGGCCACGTAACGCCCGTACTGACGAGTCAGATGATAACCGTCACGGGTAAGCTGATAGACCTTGCATGTCTGCGGGACATCATCCTGATTATTCAGGCGGGTCCCTCTGGCGATCTGTATGGCGTCTCCGCACGGAATCACGACAGGAAGGTCAAATTCCTGTGACGCACGCCTCACACAAGCCACTATGCCGGAATACATACGTTCCTGATCGTTGTCGTACAGTTTGAACATTCCATGCGACGAGTTGGCGGCATAGGCCCAGGTCTCGTGCCAGACAATGGACGCGTGAGGATTCAGAGCCTCTTTCCTTATGATGTCAACCAATCCGGGAATCCACCCCTGATACGTGTCGTATATTCCCGTGCGCCCGGATGTCTCCTGAATGGTGATTATGTCCCACGGCTCATCCTTCAGTCCGTCAAGCAATGTGGCGTTCTTGCTGACGGTCTCCCATTTGTTCCGCGTTGACTTGTAGTAGATGTAATTGGCCAGGCCCTCCGCATACTCCTTGCAGTGTCTCTCCAACGAGCAGCCTCCGATATAGAGCCTCGCCACAATCACATTATGGATTCCGGCCGCCTCCAGAAGCCCTGGCAGGTATTCAGTACCGTCATCGGAAAAGCTGTTGCCTACAGCAAGGATCCTTAATGTGTCCGGTCTGGACGGAAGAGGATAATTCTCCATGCGTTCCCGGGCACCCATGGTGAACAGTGCCAGAAACATCAGGGCAAAACAAAAAAATCGTCTCATTCTGTGTAATTTTGATCGCTAATTTACGACATTCCTTAGGAATATTACTAATTTTGTCATTCATTTAAGGATTTAGACAATGAAAAGAACAATCACAATCATAGGTTCGGGCATGATGGGTTCAGCCCTCGCGTTCCCGGCATTTGAAAATGGCAATGAAGTCAGGCTTGTCGGCACTCCGCTTGACAAGGAAATCATAGAAGAATGTAAACGTTCCGGCAAGCATCCGAAATTCGACAGGCCTTTCCCGAAAGGTGTTGAATATTTCCAGTTCGAGGACTGGCAGGAGGCCGTGAGAGGAGCGGACTTCGTCATCGGCGGAGTGTCATCGTTCGGTGTGGACTGGTTCCTGAACGAGGTACTGGCGTATCTGGATCCAGCCATGCCGGTTCTCTCCGTGACCAAAGGTCTGATCAATCTTGAGGACGGGACATTGATCTCCTATCCTGCTTATTGGAAGACCGAGCTTCTCAAGAAAGGCATACGCAGGGAGGTCAACGCCATCGGCGGCCCGTGCACATCCTACGAGCTCGTATTCCACGACCAGACAGAAGTGGCTTTCTGCGGCAAGGACACCGCCGTCATCAAGATGATGAAAGAGGCCATGCAGACCTCCTACTATCACATCTCCACGACCAACGACGTGATCGGCCTTGAGAGCGCTGTGGCGCTGAAGAACGCCTACGCCCTCGGGATAGCCCTCACGATCGGTCTTGTGAACAGACAGCACGGAGCCGAGGCCGGTCTCCACTACAACTCACAGGCCGGGGCATTCTATCAGGCCACAAAGGAGATGACCAAGCTTCTGAGACTCCAAGGAGCCGACGAGGACAGCACGGTCCTCGGAATCGGAGACCTCTACGTCACGGTGTACGGTGGAAGGACCAGAAAGATCGGCATTCTTCTGGGTGAGGGCAAAACCTACGAGGAGGCACTGGATATCCTCGCCGGGGTCACTCTCGAATCTCTGGTTGTGGCACGCCGTGTGGCCAAGGCCATCTACCGCAAGGCCGAACTCGGAATGGTCGATCTGACTGACTTCCCTCTCATGACTCATGTCAATGACGTGCTCGATCACGGCAAGGACGCCGAGCTGCCTTGGGATTCGTTCACGTTCGACAACACGAAATAACAGCTCCATTACCCGAGATACTGGCGGAGATTCCGCACGATCTCGGGAGCCCTCAGGCGGCGGAGAGATTTCTCACGGATCTGACGCACCCTTTCACGCGTCAGACCGTATCTCTCCCCTATCTCGTCAATCGTCATCTCGCGGCAACCTATTCCATAGATGGCTTTGAGAATATTCCTGGCACGTTCCGGAAGTACTTCCAAAAGCCGTCCTATCTCTATTTTGATAGACTCGGCCTCGACCCGGCTGTCGGCAGGGAGCGCATCCTTGTCCGGAATGATGTCAAGAAGAGCCCCGTCCTCGTCTTCAGAGAAGCGGGCATCGGCTGACACCGCGTTCTCCGACACTACCATCGACTCGATGATCTTGTCCGATGACAGACCTGTCATCTCAGCCAATTCCTCCGTTGTGGCCTGACGACAGTTCTTCTGTCGGTTATCGATTTAGTGATCTTGAATTGTCTCATCGCTTAAAGTTTTTCAGTAATATTCATCTGTAATACTGCCCGACAAGCGATTCCGCAACCATTTTTAAAGAAATATATCAAAAAAAAGAGTGTGGCTGAAAGACCTTCGGCCACACTCCGCTTATTCAGTCTGCTTCGGACTACTCCTCCGGAAGGAACATCGGGTCCCAGGCCGGGAGAAGGGTCGGCTTCTGGTTGAGCATATTCATAACGTCCGAAGGAACGTACTTCTTCTCGACCACGAGACGGAACATATAGTTGTCGAACCACTCGTCGGTCATAATGAGGTTGCCCTTGTAGCCGGAATCAGCCCCCCAGCTGTTCTCAACCATCCACTTCACAGGCTTGCCATCCTTGAGATCCACAGCGATGAGGGTCATCGCGTGGGACGACCCGCTGGCGTGAGTCTGCACCCTCTGGCGCTTGTCCATCGGGAATGTCGTCCCGAAAAGAGAACCGTAATCGAAGTTGTTCAGATCCAGGGTACCTTTCTGGCGATCCATGAACTTGGCCACATCGCAGGAGAAGTACATCGCCGTGTTGTCCTTGATGGAAGCGATGGCCATCTCCTTGATCCTCTCGATAGGAAGGTTGATGTAGAGCCAGTTCTGTCCGTCATAGACGTGACGGTCATAGTCGATCTCATAGACCTTGCCATATTCACGGGTAGGATCGTTCATCACCATAATGTAGTTGTTCTCAAGATCCGCTCCGACATATTCATTGTAGAAGGACTTTGGGGTATAGGTCTTGGTGCTGACGAAGTTGCCCTTTGAGTCGTAGCGTGTCCACTCGAACTCAACCGGTGGCTCACCGAGGCAGAGGACAAGCATCCTGTAGATCTCCTTGAGCATCTCGGTCTTCATCGCCGGACAGTCCTTGGCGGCCGCGTCACGCAGTTTGAGGCCGTCCTCACGAAGTTTGGTGGCGATCTGGGCGCGCATCTGGGAAGTGCTGTTGGCGCAGTAGGTCTCAGGCATCACATCGGACGGAACGACACCGTATTTCATAATGAGGTTGGACACTCCGGTGAACTGACCACCGTCCCCGATCGGGTTGCGGAACAGCCAGTCAACCTTGCGGTCGTCAAAGCTCAGTTCCTTCGTGTCGATCACTCCCTGAAGGAAAAGGTTGGCCTTCTCAAGCTGGTCGTAGAAGAACACATAGTTCTGCGAGAATGTGAACGCTCCAAGGTCATATTTGTCGATCATCCTGGATCTGAGCACATTGAGACCGGTGAACAGCCAGCAACGGCCGGAGGATTTCTGGTTGGTGCGCCCCTTGGTCTTCACCTCGTCGGAGAAATGGGTGTCGATCATCGCGATGTTCTCGGAATTGGCGGCGAGGACATTGATGGCGGCGGCGTTGAGGGCGTTGCGGACAGCCTTGTCCGAGGCCGTGCCTTCATAACCTTTACGGATTTCGGTCAGCATCTCGGCTGAGATGCCCCCGTTCTTGGACTGTTTCTGGGCGAAAGCGCCGGTTCCGCAGAGAACCAGAAGTGCAGACGCAAGGATAAATGTTCTTTTATTCATAAATATTCAAAGATTTGGGGTAAATTTAACGAAATTTTTCGGGAAAAGCCGAAGAATTGTAAGTAATTTGCAATCACAAAGCCGATTTGACGATGAAAGCCAGTCCGAAAATATTCATGTTGGCAACCGCCACACTGCTGCTCGCCTGCGCCGATCTGTTGACCGGAGGCACTGGCCTGACCGGACTGGATGCGGGCATATTCCTGAAACTCAGGCTGCCGAGGATGCTGACCGCTGTTCTTGCCGGAGCGTGTCTTTCCCTGGCTGGGCTTCAGATGCAGAGCGTGTTCCGCAATCCGCTTGCCGACCCGCACATAATGGGCGTGAGCGCGGGAGCCGGAACCGGAGCGGCGATGGCCACCCTACTCATCGGAACATCGCTCCCGGCGGCTTTATCGGGATTGACAGTGGCCACCGCGGCTTTTCTGGGCGCGCTGCTGACCTCCATGCTGGTTGTCACCGTGGCCTCAAAATTCCAGAGTACCACCACATTGCTCATCTTCGGCGTGATGCTGGGGTTCATATTCAGCGCTTTGACATCTATACTTGAATATTCCGCCAACGCCGAGAGCCTGAAAGTCTTCTACAGCTGGTCGGCGGGAAGTTTCTCCGGGAGCCGGCCGGGCGAAGTGGCGGTCATCGCAAGTGCACTCCTCATCGGAGTGACGCTTACCTATATTAACAATAAAGGGCTGGACATCGCTCTTTTCGGAGATGAATATGCCAGCTTGGCCGGCGCGGACATCTCCCGGATCCGCGGCATCGCGATGATCGGGAGCTGCCTGATGGCCGGGGCGGTGACGGCGTTCTGCGGGCCGCTTGGTTTTGTCGGAATCGTGGCTCCACACATCGCCAGAGGCTTTCTCGGCACGTCCGTGCATATGAAGGTCATCCCGGCGGTGATGCTCACAGGGGCGGGACTGACCCTCGTCGCCGACATCCTTTCAAACGCCTTCCCCACTCCCCTGCCGGTCGGAAGCACGATGGCGCTGATCGGCATCCCGATCATTCTGACAATCCTGATGAAAAGGAGGTGAAAAATGCTGAAAGCAATTGAATTGACAATCGGCCACAGAGGCCAAGCAGTCAGCGGACCACTGACTTTTGAATATCCAGACGGACAGTCCGTGATGCTCCAAGGACCGAACGGCAGCGGGAAGAGCACGCTTATGAAGACGATAGCGGGACTTCTTCATCCCCTTTCGGGCGGATTCTCGGCCGGAGGCCCGGTCGTGATGGTGCCCACATATATTCCTAAAGTCAAAGGATTCTCTGTCAGAGAGTTCATCCGCACGAGCCTGTTCTCGGCATCGGGAATATTCAGGAAACTGGACTCCGGGGCGGAAACGGCGATGGAGGATGCGATCCGGACGCTCGGACTCGGCTCATTGGCCGACAAGGACATCAGCCTCATCTCCGACGGGGAGTTCCAGAAAGCCTGCATCGCCACGGCGTTGACCCGCAAGGCCAACGTTATCCTTCTTGACGAGCCCACGGCCTTTCTGGATGTGGACAACCGGATCATGGTCCTGCGCACTCTTCAAGAACTGGCGCACGGCACTGGAGCCACGGTGATCTTCTCCACGCACGACATTTACGATGGCGCGCGGTTCTCCGACGCGACACTCTCGCTCGGAGATTTTCTCTACAAGGGATAATTTTCCAAGGGCCAATCAGCTTGTGCGCAATCCTATGTCGAGCTAATTAACAAATTATATTTCAGCAAGTTGTCAAATCCTGCCAGTCAAAATCAGAGGGCAGCGTTTCAGAATTGATTGACTATCAGAATGTGGCATTCCACATTCCGATTATCAATAAATTAACATTTTGCCTCAGGGAGAAGTTTTGAAACCACGAAACAATTACGTATCTTTGTACAAACACGTGACCATTGGGATTGCGGCCACGCTTAGATAAAACTGGGAAGGATAATGACGGGAAAGATTTTCTTCATAGACGGACACGCGTTGATATTCAAAATGTATTACGCGTTTCTCCGTAGGCCGATGATCAACTCCAAAGGGGCTGATATGTCTATCCTTTACGGATTCACCAAATATATTCTTGAACTTTTAGGGCGTGAAAAACCGGACTATCTGGCCGTGGCTTTCGACCCGCCGGGCGGCACGTTCAGGAATAAGATGTACCCCGAGTACAAGGCGAACCGCAAAGAGACACCGCAGCTGGTCATCGATGCCCTTGAGCCGTTGATGGAGCTATGCAAGGCGATGAATATCCCGACCTTGATGCTGAAGGGGTTCGAGGCCGACGATGTGATCGGATCTATGGCCAAACGCTGCGCCGGAGAGGGGTTGGATGTCTTTATGGTGACCCCGGACAAGGATTACGGGCAGCTTATCGAACCGCACATCTGGCAGTACAAGCCGGGGAAGGCCGGCAACGACAACGAAATCATCGGAGTCAAGGAAATCTGTGAGAAGTACGGAATCAATTCTCCGGAACAGGTCATCGATATGCTGACAATCTGCGGGGACACGGCCGACAATGTGCCCGGAGTGAAGGGTGTCGGCGAGGTCGGTGCCGGCAAGCTGGTCGCCAAGTACGGTTCCGTCAAGGAGATATACGAGCATCTGGACGAACTGACACCTCGGCAGAAGGCCCAGTTTGAGGATGCCCGGGACCACATCGGGCTCAGCCACGAGCTTGTCACCATCAAGACAGACATCGAGGTTGACATCCCGACCGAGAGAATGAAGGTCAATCAGGAATACGGCCCTGAATTGGCGGATCTCTTTGAGAAATACGAGTTCAATTCCCTTAACAGATTCATAGGCCACGTCGGCGCGGCGGAGAAAAAGCCTGACGCCGAGCTGCCTGAAATCGCCAAGGTGCGTCCGACGGAGGCGGTCAAGGCCGCCGTGAAGGCCGGAATGTGCTCGGTAATCACGGAAGGAGCCGACGGGGGCATATTCACAAAAACAAGAAGGATCATTGTCGGGGCTCGCTCCGGGAAGAGGATTGTCGCGGCGGAAGGTGGGGTTCAGGAGTTCAAGGCGCTGCTTGAGAATGACGCGGTGGCGAAATGCGGCGATGACCTTAAAAGGCAGATGAATATTCTGGCGGCGGGCGGAGTGACGCTTCAAGGCAGGCTTCACGACATCGCCTTGATGCACTATCTGCTTGACCCTGAGAAGAGTCACAAGATCGAAGTGCTGGCGCAAGGCATTCTGGGAGTTTCTCTTGAGGGTGTCTCCGGGAAAGATTCAGCTCCGGCCACCGGCTCACTGTTCGATGACATTCCTTCGGACGAGGTCTTAGCGGACAGGAGCAAAGAAGCAGCCGTTCTGCTGTCGCTTCAGGAAAGAATACGCGAGGATCTGGTAAAGGCGTCGGCCGCGGACCTGTATGACACTATGGAAGAGCCTCTGCTGAAGGTTCTCTCCAAGATGGAGCGCAACGGGGTCAAGGTCGATCTTGATTCCTTGAAGGATTTCACGGCGCATCTTCGTGAGGAGGTCGCGTCCCGGGAGTCCAAAGTCCGTGAGATGGCCGGGGAACCGAACCTCAACGTGTCTTCTCCGAAACAGATCGGCGAGCTATTGTTCGAACGGCTGCACCTTTCCGACAAGCCCAAGAAGAACGCCAACGGGACATATTCAACGGAGGAATCCACCTTGCTTGATCTGGCGGAGAAGCATCCTGTCATCGATGAGATTCTTGAGTATCGCGCTGCCCGCAAACTGCTCTCGACCTACATAGAGCCGTTCCCAGGGTACATCGACCCTTCCGATGGCAAGATCCACACGACTTTCAACCAGGCCTTGACGGCGACAGGACGGCTGAGTTCCTCAAATCCGAATCTCCAGAATATTCCTATAAGGTCAGAGCAGGGCAAGGAAATCCGCAAGGCATTCGTGCCGAGCGCCCCGGACGGTCTGATCCTTTCGGCGGACTATTCACAGATCGAGCTGAGGATCATGGCGCACCTGAGCTGCGACCAGCATCTGATCACAGCCTTCAAGCAAGGTGTGGACATCCATGCGGCCACGGCGGAGAAGATTTTCGGCATCCCTCACGAGCAGGTCACGGCCGACCAGAGACGCATCGCCAAGACCGCCAACTTCGGCATCATGTACGGAATCTCGGCGTTCGGCCTGGCGCAAAGGCTGCGGATCGGCCGCAAGGAGGCCCAGAAAATCATAGACGATTACTTTGCCGGTTTCCCGTCCATCCTCTCGTTCATTGAGGACACGAAGGCCTCGGCCCGCGAGGCCGGCTATGTCGAGACCATCTTCGGAAGAAGAAGGTATATTCCTGACATCAATTCCAAGAACGGAACGTTGAGGACACTCGCCGAGAGGAACGCCGTCAACGCTCCGATCCAAGGCACATCCGCGGACATCATCAAGATGGCGATGATCGAGGTTGACAAGGCGATGGCCGAAGCCGGCATGAAGAGCCGGATGGTTCTCCAGATCCACGACGAGCTTGTGTTCGACGCGATCCCTGAGGAGATTGAGGATCTGAAGCGGATTGTGATTGACAGGATGGAAAATGTTGTAAAACTTTCAGTACCACTAACAGTAGAATGCAATTATGGGAAAAACTGGCTCGAAGCCCACTGATGAACTGATCATCTTGGCACAAAGAGGAAACGGTCTGGCTTTCACAGCTCTCTGGGACCGTCACATAGAACAGCTTAGGTCTTACATCAAGGCCCGTTTCAAGAATATAGACGACTACGCGGCGGATGACATCTGCAGCCGCAGTTTCGAGAAAGCCTTCAGGCAGATCATGTCCTACGACCAGTACAAGAGCCGTTTTTTGACATGGCTCTGCACTATCGCCAAGAACACCGCCTTGGACACTCTGGAGCAAGAGCAGAGAGTTCATCCAAAGAACCAAATCGTCTATCTTGACGACGAGAGCAAGCCGTCCGGAGTGGAGGTCATCCCGGACCAGACGGAGGATGCGCTCAACACCTTGATCAAGACTGAGAACGAGGAGGAGCACGCGAAATATGTCGAGCGTCTTCCGGAATTATACCGTGAGATAGCCCGCAAGAGGCTCATCGAGGGAATGAAATACAACGAGATCGCCGAGGCGCTTGACATGGAGCTCAACACAGTCAAGACTCGCATCCGCCGCGCCAAGAAGATGATCGATGATCTGAGGAAGCAGGAGGAAGGCGCATGATAGGGTTCGCCGACTTCGAGGCATTTCTGAAGGCGTCGTTCCCGGACATGACTGACGGGATGGTGGAGCGTTTCCGTCTTATGGACGCAGGCTACCGCGACTGGAACGCCAAGATCAACGTCATCTCCCGCAAGGACATCGACAGTCTCTATGACCACCACGTCCTCCACTCCCTCGCGATTGCTGAATATCTCCGCACACAGCGTCCGGAGGTATATTCAATGTTCACCGCGCCACACCCGAAAGGCTCTGTGGCATCCGCCTCACAGAAAGGATCTTATTCTACGGTCATAGATCCCATCACCTCGCCAGATAACGCCGCACAAGCCGCATTAAGGGTTCTGGACCTCGGCACCGGTGGCGGCTTTCCCGGCATCCCTCTCGCTGTGATGTTCCCGAACGTGAGGTTCACCCTCTGCGACTCGGTCGGCAAGAAAACAATCGTCGCCAGAGAGATTGCGAATATGCTCGGCCTTGACAACGTGGAGATCGTCAACGCCCGCGCGGAAAGTCTTCCTGGCCGTTTCGACTTCGTGGTCTCCCGTGCCGTGGCCTCCCTGACCGACTTCTATCCTTGGGTGAAAGGGAAATATTCCCAGTCCATCCTCTACCTCAAAGGCGGCGACATCAACGAGGAGATCTGCGCCCTGATGTCCCGTGAGCGCCTCCGCAAAGGCTCCGTCTCCACCTGGCCCGTCACCACCTGGCTCTCCGACCCATATTTCGCCGGCAAGTTCGTGATCGACATCCGCCGATAATTCCACAGAAATAGCCGAGCATCACCAAAGTGCCGGTCAAGAACTACTAGACTGGATTTCATCGAAAGAAAAATGATTACAATGAAAAGGATATTATTGGCATTGGCGCTGCTTGCGAACGCGCTCAATGCCTTCGCACAGGCACCGGAGTATCTGCCGGAATGGAAGGAAGGGTATCTTGACATCCACACGATTGCCACGGGAAGGGGTGACGCGGCGTTGATTGTGATGCCAGACGGGACATCGATGATGATCGACGCGGGCGACAACGCCAAGGCTAAGGACACCCAACATCCGAACGGGACAAAAAAGCCAGGAGAGTGGCAGGCGATCTACATAAAGCATTTTCTCTCACAGCTTCCGGACAAGGAAAACCTTGACTATGCGATGGTAACCCATCTTCACAATGACCACATCGGCACGATAAAGGATGCTATTCCGGGCACGCACGGCTATGCGCTTTCCGGAATCACACTCGTGGGTGAGCATATTCATTTCAACAAGTTGGTTGACAGGGACTATCCTGACTACGATTTTCCATCCAGAGACAATGTCCTCAACGCGAACAAGGGATTTATCGAGCATTACATCAACTTCGTCAACTATTCCGCGGAGCACGGCACAACGGTGGAGAAATTCGCCATCGGGAGCAAGAGGCAGTTCACGATGGTACACAACCCGAAGAAGTTCGCCAAAGACTTTGAGATCAGGAATTTAGCCGCAAACGGCGAGGTCTGGACCGGCCGTGGCAAGAAATCCGTGAAGATGTACAGCGGGGATCCGACCCTGTTCGATGAGAATATGAATTCCTGCGCGATTCGTCTGCGCTACGGTAAATTCTCATATTTCAACGGAGGCGACCTTTCCGGTGGGAACTGGCCCATCTTCAAGTCGCTGGAAAGGGATTTCGAGACTCCTGTCGCCAAGGTCTGCGGCAAGGTCACGGTGATGAAAGCCAACCACCACGGCTATTTCGACACCTGCAACGCATTCTTTATGCAGACTTTGTCGCCCCAGGTCATCATAATCGACGCCCGAAGCCAGAATCATCCCGTGCCTACCACGATGACAAGAATATCCGATCCTCTGGTCTGGAAAGGAGACCGCGACTACTACATAACCGTGGATCAAGCCCGCAAGAAGCTCGGTGAGGAACTCTGGAGCAAATTCAAGCCGTGGGGCCACATTGTCGTCCGTGTCTATCCGGAAGGAAACAACTACCAGGTCTTCGTCCTCGATGCGGACTCAACGGACTACCGCATAAAGTACAAGTCCGAGATTGTCAATTTGTAAACGTCCCTTTTTATACTTTAGATATCGGCATAAATTTACTACTTTTGTGTCCCGGATTTGAACTATGCCACAAGTCCAAGGCTTGGACCGGAACGAGAGGCACGTGACAGAATTGAGCCTGACGGCAATGGGCCCGTGTGCCTCCGGAATGGACACTGAAATATTCAAAACTGTAATATTCAATGAATATGAAAAAGATCGTTAAAGTTGCGGCGGTGGGTGCATTGGTTGCGCTGGCCGCTTCGTGCGCTCCGCAGAAGATCGCGGTGACGGCGCACAGAGGATTTTGGAACTGCGAGGAGGCCGGGTACGCCGAGAACTCCATCAAATCGCTTGAACTGGCGCAGCAGAACGGGTTGTGGGGCAGCGAGTTCGATGTTCACATCACTTCCGACCTCGTTATGCTCGTGCATCACGATCCGGACATCGACGGGATGCGCATCTGGAATCACGACTACGCTGATTTCAAGGACTGCCGCCTGAAGAACGGCGAGAAGATCCCGACTCTGGACGAGTATCTGGCACAGGGAGAGAAGAGCAAGAAGACCGTGCTGGTGTTCGAGCTCAAGAAGCAGATTGACAAGGCTCACGAGGACTATATGGTCGACCAGAGCGTCAAGGCTCTCAAGGAGCACGGTTTGTACAACCCTAAGCGTGTGATTTTCATCTCATTCAGTCTGAATATGTGCGAGAGGCTCGCCGCCCTCTGCCCTGGATTCACGGTTCAGTACCTGGACAAGGACAAGAGCCCTGAGGAACTCGCCAAGCTCGGAATCAACGGTGTTGACTACCAGTACAAGGTCTTCGGAAAGAACCCGACATGGTTCAAGCAGGCCCGCGACAACAAGATGAGCATCAACTGCTGGACCGTCAACAAGGAGAAGGACATCCAGGATATGATCGATCTCGGTGTCGATTGCATCACGACCAACGAGCCGCTCCTCGTCCGCGAGAAGCTCGGCAAGAGGGAAAAGGTGAAGTAAGCCCAATACCCTTTTATGAATATTCCGCCCGCTTCTTTGTGGATTGAAGCGGGCGGAATTATTTATGAATATTACTGTCCGCTAAAACTTTTTGACAGTACAAAAAATTAGGCTGAATCTCC